>Ga0302296_1000071_pt1 | contig 85809 bp, 68 predicted proteins | sample III_Fen_N3_1_FD_194546 | JGI IMG/M metagenome (GOLD analysis project Ga0302296, IMG submission 194546) | Peat permafrost microbial communities from Stordalen Mire near Abisko, Sweden - III_Fen_N3_1 | ecosystem: Environmental > Terrestrial > Soil > Wetlands > Permafrost | place: Sweden: Abisko... | reverse complement strand
CGCGTTCCTGATTGTACAAGATTCCAGTCTCTTAAAACAATATCATTAGTGCCTGTCTTAAGCCATCTTCGTCGTTTAATATAAAGGAAAACCTTTTTACCTCGTAAAGGAAAGTCTTGAATACAAAGTTATTATTTTACCTTTTACTCCCCAACTTTTCAACTTGACCCTATTTCAGGATTAAATATTTTTGAATTTATGTCTATTGATAAAAAAAATAATTTATAAGGTGTTAAAAAATGATAGATAAAGATACATTAAAACCAAATTTCAAAGATTTTATCCAGAATAAAACGAACCTTTGGATTTATTGTTTTTCATGTATTTTATTCCTTCTTGTATATCTAATTTATTTCAAAAAAGCCGATTTAAAGCTTTTTCCTTCTCATTATTCTTTTAATGTTAAATTTTATAATGACAGTATCGATGGTGGAAACTCAAAAGTTGAAGATATTTTTTGTTCAGACTCATTAATTCAAATGAGTTTTGTGCTGCAAAAAGGATTTGTGAGGCCTTATGTTGGTATCAATTTTAATAATAAAGATGGTAAAAATATTGATGTGTCTGATTATAATCAAATTACAGTTGAAACCGAAGGCTATGATCTTAAAAATATCATTATTTATCTTATTACTAGAAACGATGCTGGAACAGTAACTGGAGATAAAAATAATGAACAATATTTTAGTAACAACATTGTTTTTTCAGCACACACAAAAAAGTATTCTTTAAAATTAAACGACTTTCATGTACCCGATTGGTGGTATGATGTAAATAATCTTTCACCTGAACAAAATATTATTTCCGATTGGAAATATTTTAATCGAATAAATATTGCAACAGGCTTGCCACCTAAGCTTGGCACTAAGCACAAGCTAAATATTCGCTCAATTACATTTGTAAAAAATAATTCTTCGGTAATTATTTTGTTTGCGTTTATCCAATTAACAATTATGATTTTAATGTTCGTTATTTATGTTTTGAGAATAAAGTCACAGAGCAAATCGAAACAAATAACAATAAATTATAAACCTGTTACAGTAGGCATAGAACCATCGGAAAAATATCTTGATTATATCCATGAACATTTTCAGGATAGCACATTAAACTTAGATATTGTCTCTTTAAACACAGGTATGAGTCAAAGAAATATTTCCGATTCAATTTCGGAACAATTTGGTTGTAATTTTAAAACCTATATTAATCAAATTCGAATATCAGAAGCACAACGATTGCTTAAAGAATCAGATCTAAACATAAGTGCTATTGCCTATTCTGTCGGTTTTAGTAGCCCCAATAATTTCAATAGGGTATTTAAAAATATTACAGGAATAAATCCATCCGAATATCTCCAAAACCTTGAATAATGAATTTTTTACTTTTTTGTTAAGTCTTTTACCGTTTTTGTAAATAGGAAAGGCAGAAATAATCGGAATATTGCATCATAATTTTAAACCATACTATTATGAAAATATTTTCCAAAATATTCTATTTAGTCGGAGTTCTAATATGCATGACAGTTTCTGTGCAAGCACAATTAACACCTCAAGATGCAATTACGAAAATTAAACGAGGAATAAACATTGGTAACTCATTAGATGCAATTCCTTCTGAAACTGGTTGGGGCAATCCTCTTATTCAAAAGTATTATTTCGACGATTATGCAAATGCTGGATTTACCAGTATACGAATTCCTATTACATGGAAAGATCATATTTTGAATACATCTCCTTTTACAATAAATGAAACATGGTTAAATCGAGTTGATTCTGTTGTAACTTGGGGTTTAAACAAGGGATTGTATATCATTATTAATATCCATCATGAAGAAGGATTAAAGCAAATTGATACCATGAAAAATCAAGTTGCAAAAGCTACCATGATTGCTAAGTATGATAGTCTTTGGAGTCAAATTGCTACCCATTTCAAAGATAAATCGGATCATTTGTTTTTTGAAATATTAAATGAGCCTCAAATATTAACTCAAGCAACTGTCGATGCATTTAACGTAAGAGCATTAGGAATAATTCGCAAAACGAACCCAACTCGAATTGTGATATTTTCGGGAACTGATTATACTGGCGTCGATAAGCTTATTGCCGCAAATATTCCTGATCCAAATGATAAATACTTGATGGGATATTTTCACTCATATGATCCATGGAACTTTGCCGGCTTAGCTAAAGGAACCTACGGAACTATTAGCGATATTAGTTCAACGGCAGCAATTTTTACTAAAGTTGCAAATTGGTCGAAAACGCATCAAATACCAGTAATTCTCGATGAATTTGGGACAATAGGAGCATGCGATTATAATTCAAGAATGATATATTATGCAACCGTTGTTGAACAAGCATTAAATAATAATGTAGCAGTAAATGTATGGGACGATAATGGTAATTTTCAGGCATATATACGAAATTCTAGAAAATGGAATGATCTAAAAGATGTTATTATTCATACTTATAAAGAATCTCCTACAAAATTAAAAACCGTAGTTGTTGATACTACCATAACCTTATCGTGGACAAATAGAACGACCTTGAATGATAGTATTTATGTCGATCGGAGAACTGCAAATACCGAGTTTGTTCCTATTGCAAAAGTAAGCCCAACGTCAACGCAATTCAAAGATTCTGCTCTCAATACAAATACGATGTATTATTACCGACTTCGTACAAATCTTCTCGATTCGATCGATTTATATTCGTACCCAACTTTAGTAAAAACAATCGGTGTAAGGAAACCCTTTTTAGGTTCACCGTCTGCAATACCAGGAACAATTCAAGCCGAAGATTTTGACTTAGGCGGTGAAGGGCAAACATTTCACGATAATACTGCATCAAATCTTGGTAAAGCATATAGACTAAATGAAGCAGTAGATATTGAGGCTCGCCCTGATAATGGTTACCAAGTTGGATATGTTGCAAATGGTGAATGGACACAGTATTCTGTTCGCGTAAATCAAGCAGGATTATATCGAATAGATACTTATACTGCATCAAAAAATGGAGGTGGTAAATATAATTTTACCATTGGAAAAACAACAACTAGTAATAGTATTGTTCCCCAAACAGGTGATTCTACAACCTTAGCTGTAAGTTATACCTTTAAAGTAGCCTTAGATACAGGCTTACAAATACTAACGTTTAAAATTGTTGCAGGATCATCAACAACATTTACAATTGACAAATTTGTTTTTGTACAAGACACTTCATCAACATCGAGTAAACAAGTAGAAAGTCATGGATTTAATGTGTACCCCAATCCAGTTCATTCAACTGTATCAGTCAGAAAATCAGAATCAAACAGAGAATCAACACTCGATATTTTTAATTTTCTTGGAATAAAAATAAAATCGGAAATTCTAACAAATAATGAATCTTCATTTTCTGTTGAGGGAATGCCATTTGGTTTATACCTTTTTGTGTTGACAACAAATAACTATTCGGAATTGAAACAAGTGTTAATTGAAAAATAGTTGATTTTAAATATGTCTGCAATTATAATTGATGACAATCTTTTGAAAATAAAGATGATTGAAAAATATATATCCAAATTTATTTCTTTGCATGATGTTGCCAAGTGTGGAGAATCTGCACTTGATTTCCTCGAAACAAATACATATCAATATATCTTTCTTGATCATCACTTACCCGATTGTTACGGATCTGATTTGTTAGAACAAATAAAAACAGTTCACTATAAATCAAAAATAATATCCATTTCAAATGATACAACCGTTTTGACCGATTATAAACAAATTGGTTATGACGATGTTTTTGTATATCCATTTGACGAAAGTATTAAAAGAATTTTGGCAGGGACAATACAATCAAATCATTGAACTTATTACCAATCAAATGACCTGGTTGGTAAATACTTTTGGTGAATTGTCCAAAAGTCGTTGGTAGGTTGATGTATTTTTTATGGATATTAAGCAACTCCTCCATTTAAAATCATTTATAGGAACGAGCCAAAATACAGTTATTATTCAAATATGGACAGCTTTGATTACAATTCTTGTTCTCAAGGTTCTAAAGTCGCAAGCAAAATTTGGTTGGCATCTATCAAACTTGGTTGCGTTTATTTTTATTAAAATTATTCTGCAACTATGGCTCGACAAACCTTTTGACGGATCAAAGACAGTACCTTAAGAAACACATTCATGGGACTCTTTTTGAAAATAATCAGTTCTAATGTCGTGATGTCCCGTCATTACTGAATACTTATTTCTAAAGGAAATTATTTAGGACACTATTGATATTAATCTAGAATTAGAAAACTAATGGAATATTTTAGAGATCATTTTTTCTGCTTTTTCAAGCTCTTCAAGTTTACCAAAATCACACCATAAAGTATTGGTATGATTATATCCTTTTATTATATGTGTTTTTGCAAGCTCAAGGTATGTATCAACAATCGGAAATGTACCTGTTTGTTTTATCAAAGAGAATATCTGAGGATTTATAATTTGAATACCGCTAAATGCGAGTTCTTTATATGAATCTGATTGTCTTGAAATTCGTTGTGAGTTTTCTTTTTTGTTTTTCCAACCACAAAGGGTATTCTCGTTATCAAAAAGGAAATATCTTGCCGTTTGACGATCCATAACTGCTAATGTAACTAGTGCCTCTTTGTTTGTATGATATTGAAGCATTTGTTTTAAGTCAATAGTTGAAATAATATCAACATTATAAACAATGAATGCTTCATTACCATTCAGGAAATGCTTTGCATTAATTAATCCACCCCCCGTATTGAGTAGTTCATCTGTTTCATCTGAAATTTCAATCTCGATATCAAATTGATTTTCGTGTACATATTGAATTATTTGATTAGAAAAATGATGGGTATTTATAATTATTGATGATATTCCAGCTTTCTTTAATGTAGTTATTGCATAATAAAGTAATGGTTTACCATTTATTTCTACTAAAGCTTTAGGTTTTGAATCGGTTAATGGTTTTAGCCTAGTACCTAATCCGGCCGCAAATATCATTGCTTTCATGCCTTATTTTTATTTGTTTTTAAAAATTTGCTCAAATTCTAAATTTGTGAGTTTTTTTAATTCCTTAATAATATAAAATAAGATAATCATCATAATTATAGTACTTGGAATCGCTACTACTGGAATATGTAGTGCTGTCATTTTCCCTATTTCTTCGGTATATTCAACGGTACCAGGTTTGCTAACAACAATTATACGTGCAAATATAAAGTTTACAATTGATGACAGAATGAATGACCCAGAAACAAAAAATGAACATTTTTTTAAAAGAATATCAAAATTCTTAACTTGATTTTTTTCTTTAAGTTTTTCATTAATTAATTCTACCTCCATAATACTATCATTTATAAGGAATTTTTTAATTACTGGATTATTCGAAAGTTCTGAAATAACTATAATTAATCCAATCGCTAATGGTATAGCTGCCTCTTTAACGGCAATCCAAAAAGGATTAAATTGGAATAAACCTAGGATTCCAGTGAGTAGAACGCTGATAAATCCTATTACTGAAATGAAATTAATATCTTTAAGCTTAATAAATTCCCATATACCAAAACATAAAGGAAATGTTATTGCAATTCCAAGGCCGTATATCGGTCCTAGGTATTCAGGTTTACTGAATTTTGTCATAATTAATACTGGTATTACAATATTAAAAATTAAATTAGTAAGTGCTCCAGGTTTCTTTTTTTTTTTTCATTATTTTTGATTTAAAAAAAGATGCCACCTTTTAGGGGGTGGCATCTTTTTAATAGTATTTTAATCTTAATTATTGCAATAAAGACATTTTTATAAAGAATGTCTTAGTATCTGTCCCATTTTTTGTTTTAAAGTAAACCGTACTAAATTTTGAAAATTTTACCAATGTAGATTCAGATGTGAATGATCTAGCTGTTGAATAATCACTTAGAGTATCATATTGTATAGTCGCAAATTGATTTGTTGATATTTTAATCTTTGCACTATCTAAATCCCAAGCATTTGTAAGTGAGAATGCATATCCACCAGTTACTGGATTCATTAAAAATCCACCTTTGTTTTTTGTTAAAGTTAAAGCAGAAATAGTTGCATCTAATTCTGTTGTTGGAGCATTAATAAAATAATCCATTTTTGCAGAACCACCACATTGAGCCGTGGAAGTTACTTTTTTAGGCATATCGGTTTTTAGAATCGGTATAATTTGATCAGCAACTCCAGTCGTTTTAAGAGTAACAATACAATCTGGTGTACCTTTTGGCCAACTTGGTAATGTTATCGTATTTCCTGATATTATTGCTGTACCCGAAAATGATGTTGTACTCAAAGAACCTTGTATTACAGTAGCTGATTTAATTGTTGAATCTCTTGATGGAGGCGCAACGTAATATCTAATTGCAACTGAATATGTTTTGCTTTCGCTGCCTTCTTTTGCAATAATTTTAATTTTACTTCCATCATATAAATAATTACCCGCAGATGTATTAACACTCATGGCTGTATCATTAATTAAAATTATATCGCTTGTTGCAATTGGACTAAAAATACAAGCAAGAAATAATTTTGAATATGCCGGGTTAACATCTAAGAACAAAATTGAGTCAGCAGTTACTATTGGATTAATCGGTATACCAGCTGTAGTTGTTCCTGTAGCACCATGCATTTTTTTTCCACCTGCAGTCATTGGGAAGGCTGTAATTATAGCTTTTGTAAGATCAGGATTTGTAACTGTAATTATAGTATTACTATCAATTTTCTCTTTTCTTTCGCCAGTACTCAGATTAACAGTCGTTGCAATCATATAAATTTTATATGAACCAGGAACTTTAAATTGTAATTTCTGAGTTCTAAAAATCCCATCTGCACCTTTTATCATATTAATTCCAATTCCGAATTTATAAACATTTTCAGGCGTATTACCTGTAAATATTGTATAATAATCTGCTCCATTCGCATTTGCATTTTTAAATATTACTTGATCTAAAACAGTAATATTTGTGATATTTGTTTTTGTTGAATCCCCTGATAAATAGAATACATAACTAGCATCAGGCTCTCTTAATGGTTGTTTGCATTGAGAAAACAACGCAATTAATGATAAAATCATTAAATATGTTGAGAATTTTATTGTCTTTTTCATACGGTTCAATTTTAAATATTAATAACCAGGATTTTGAATAATTTTTCCTTTTCCTTCTGAAACGATAGTTGGAGGAATTGGAAGAAAATATGAATTAGTACCTTTCCATGATTTAAAATCACTTCCATGATATTCTGTTGGTCTATTGGGGCAAATGTCATTTGCTTTTCCCCATCTTACAATATCAAAAAAACGTTGACCTTCACAAAATAATTCTAATCTTCGTTCTTTATATACATCTTCAATACTTAATGTTGAAACATCTGCCGGAGTAGTACTTGATACTAGTTTATATCCTCTTCTCACGGAACTAATTGAATCTGCAATTGATATTCTCCAAAAACTATTTCTAGCACGTGTTCTAATTAAATTTACATTCGCTATTGCATTAGGATCATTAGCACCATTAATGTTAATTAAGGCTTCTGCTTGCAATAAAAGGATATCTGCATATCGTAATAATATTGTGTTTAATGCACTTTCTTGAATAGCAGTCCCACTACTTTGACCGTTTTGTGTCTTTCTATTCCAAAATCCAGTACAAGCGAAATCACTCAAATCTGTTCCGTGATGTAAAAAGGCACAAAATTTTTGCCATTTTTTAGTACCAAAATAACTGTCATATACCGAATCATTGGGTTTAACAATCATATCAATACGAGCATCATAATCAGTATACTTTTTTGCATTATTTAAATCTGGTTGGTTGGCTTTCATATCTGCCATAATCCAAAGGTTTTCAGCTCTTTTCCCGTTTTGAACTATATTCATCGGTATAACCGGGGTATAAGCACCAGACCAATGTGTTGGTATGGCTGTCCCATTATTTAAATCAAATTGTGAAACTAAATCAGGTGTTGGACAATCACCACCATAACCGATGGTTTTGTTATTTGTGCTAATTGCGTCTTTTTGGCTTAAATCGAACCACGAACGAGGAGCAAAATCGCAAGCTAAAATTGAACCTTCATCTTTATTACCACCACCATTACTTGATCCAACTAGATGTTGAATTTCAAATAGACTTTCTGAACCATTTTTGTTTGCGACAGTAAATAAATTGTGGTAATCAGATTCTAGTTGATAATCATTTGATTTAACAACTGAATCAGCATAAGCATTTACCTTTTTCCATAAATCAGATTTATTTTCATCTAAAAATAAAAAACCAGTAGAATTATATGATGCCATAAAAGCATAAACTTTGGCTAAATAACCCCAAGCAGCTCCTTTTGTTGCTCTACCGGCATCACTTTGAGCATATTCGCCTTTATGAGGCAATGTTTTTGCAGCGTATTGTAAGTCCAAAATAATTTGCTTATATATTTTTGCAATATATTTAGACCCTTTTGCATCATCGTCTTTTTCTCTGTTTGAAGGATAATAATTATCAGAACTTGTATTTAAAAGAATTGGCATTGGACCAAATGCTTGGACTAAACGAAAGTAATATATTGCTCTCAAGAATGAAGCTTCACCTCTAAATCGACTTGCATCATATCCAACATTTTGCGTTTGTTCGAGCAGAGTGTTAGCTCTTTGAATTCCTACGTAGTAGTTTTGTACAAACTTTTTAGTCATATCAGCTGGATTTGGTTTGTACGTTGAATATTGAGAGAATTCACCAAAATCGAAAGCTCCAGGATCACCACCAGTTTCACAATCATCTGAACATGCATCTCCAATAAACTGCATAAAATCATTTTCATGATCACCCCATCCAATTGGATCATATATGCCATTTACGGCTAATATTGCATTTTCTTTTGAATTGTAATATCCACTAGTAGTAACTTTCGCTATCGGTTGTTTGTCTAGAAATTTTTCACAACCAGTCAACAGAAATGTCGCTGACCAAAAGATTGAATATAATATATATTTTTTCATATGTTTATTTTTTTAATATTAAAATGAGAAATTAATACCACCCATAAAAACACGAGCTTGTGGATACGTACCTAAATCAACACCTAGGCATGTATTGTTTTTAGCCACATTCCCATTATTTGAACCAAGTTGCCCAACTTCAGGATCAAATCCTTTGTATTTCGTAAAAGTAAGTGCATTTTGAATTTGTGCATAAAGTCTCAATTTATTTATTTTGAATTTTTTAACAATAGATGAAGGCACATTGAAGCCGATAGTTACATCCTTAAGCCTTAAATATGATCCATTTTCAACATATTGAGAAGATGGTACATCATAATTATGAGCATCAGCTCCTAGTCTTGGTTCATTACTAGTTGTATTTGTTTCTGACCATGCATTTAATCTTCTTGTTGAGTAATTATTAACATTAGATCCCTGAAGGTTTCCATCAAGGAAGTATTTTGTTGCATTAAAGATTTTATTACCATATGATCCTTGGAAAGATAGGTTAAAATCAAACGCACCCATTGTTCCACCTAAAAAGAATCCATATGTTAATTTTGGCAGTGGTGAACCTAGAAAGACTTTATCTTTATCAGTTATTTTTCCGTCACCATCTGTATCTTGAAATTTTAAATCACCTGGTTTTACATTACTTAATGCTATAGGCGATTTGTTTATTTCAGACCATGATTGATATAATCCTATAACCTTGTATCCATAAAAGTTAGCAATGCTATATCCTTTTTGTGTTAAGTTAGGTGAAAAATTTAATGTTGGAAGTGATTTCCCAGGAATTGTTATTCCTCCAAGATCACCAACTGTATTTACAATCCATGCAATATTTCCACCAACATCGTATGTTAATTTATGTTTCATTGCTATTTCTCCTCTATATGATAACGATGATTCAATACCTTTATTCATTACTGAACCTGCATTTACCGGAACCGCTGGTGGAGTACGAGTGAAAGTATCACCAAACTCACCTCCTGAAATAAGAGGAATAGGTAGGGTAACAATCATATTAAATGTCTTTTTATAAAAAGCATCAACGGTTAATGTTACTTTATTATGTAAAATTGACATATCAAAACCAGCATTCCACTGAGTTGTTGTTTCCCATTTTAAATTTGCATTTGGTAAAGTACCAACAGATTGCCCAGCTACACCAACACCATTAAAACTATAAGCTCTAAAGGCAGAATTATCTGACATATTAGATGCAAATGGATAATTAGTTCCATAACCTTGATTATCTTGTACGTTAGCATTACCAATTGTTCCCCAACCTAAACGAAGTTTTAATTCATTTATGTTTTTTAGGTTTTCATTATTCTTAAAGAAATCTTCTTCACTTATTTTATATCCAGCACTAAATGAAGGGAATATACCTAAACGATTACCTTTTACAAATCGCGAACTCCAGTCATAACGGATATTTGAAGTAAAAAGTAATTTATCTCTAAAAGCATAATTTACTCTACCAAACATCGAAACCATTGACAGTTCACTTGGTAATGTTGATTGATTTGATCGAATCGAGTCAGTATTCGCTTCTGAAATATGTGGGAAAAATTGTGAACGCGAATTATCTAAATTATATGCAGTAACTTCTGAAGCATCGTATCTATTATAGTATGTTTCATTTCCTAATAAGAAAAGGAAACTATGAGCAACTTTTGTCGAATCAGATTTCCGCATAATATTAAACATATATTGTGCAGTATTTGTTATTGTATACGACCAACCAGTTGATGTGTTTACATTGTAGTATGGTTTACCCGTGTTATTAAACGAAGCAATTGATGGATCTTGAACATATGATGGTGTATAATTTGAATATACATTATTATAATCATATGCACCAACTTGTGATCTTATTACGAAATCTTTAAAAGGAGTAATTTCAATATAAAAAGATCCAGATGAACTAGTATTTGAATTTTTTTGTCTATTCAAATCAATACTTCTCATTGGATTCCTTACACTGTTATAAACTGCATTGTTATAATTAGTTGTTAATCCACTTTGAGGGTCTGTATATATTACTTTATCTGTATTTGGACTAACTGTTGGATCCATAATCAATGAAAGCAAAACTGGATTGTTTGCATAAAAATTTGGTGATTGATCTATTATTTTTTTGTGTTCTGTAGAAAATCCAAAAGTTTCACCAACGGTTAACCATTTTTTTAGATTATGAGTGCCTCTACCACCAAAGTTAATTGCATTATAATCGGATCCTTTCACAATACCTTGTTGGTTAATAATACTTGTAGATAATCTCATTGATGAATTATCGGATCCTGTTTCATACGCCAAGGTGTAACGTTGGGTAGGTGCTGGACGGAAGACCTGTTTTTGCCAATTAGTTCCTTTCCCGATTGTATCTAATACCTCATTAAGTCTATTTGTTGGCATGATGTTGCCACTTTGTTTGTATATTTTGTTAAAATCAGAAGCTCCAGTAACGTCAACAAATCGTTGAGCATTTTGTATACCATAATACGCATCAAATGATATCTCGCTCGTTGATGTACTTGGACAATCTGCCGATCTTTTAGTTCCCATTTTGCCTTCTTTGGTTGTTATAAGGATAACACCACCAGCTGCTCTCGAACCATAAATAGCACAAGCCGAGGCGTCTTTTAAAACACTAATGGATTTAATTTCTGTTGGGTTTATTTTTGGTGTACCATCTTGAGGTATTCCATCTACCACGTATAATGGATCTGCATTATTAATAGAACCAGTTCCTCTAATTCTTACCATAGCTTCTGCTCCAGGACTACCTGAGTTTGCTGTAACAGCAACACCTGCAGCTTTCCCCTGCATTGCCTGATCAACTCCAATAACTGGTCTATCAGCAATGTCTGAGCCAGCAAGTTGCGTAACAGCACCTGTTACATCAGTTTTTTTCTGGGATCCGTAACCAACTTTTACAACTTCTTCAATTTGTTTAACGTCTTTTTTTAACGTTAAATCGATAACTCTTTTGTCGCCAACTTTAATACTTTGACTAGCAAATCCAATAGAGCTAAATACTAAAATGGCATTTTCGTCAGCGACTTTGATGGAGTATTTCCCATCAATATCGGCGGCAGTACCTGTTGAAGTTCCTTTTACTATTACATTTGCACCTGGTAATCCTCCTCCGAATTCACCATCCATAACTGTACCGGTAATTACAATTTGCCCGTGTACGTAGCTCAGTAACATAAACGACAGAACAAGCAATGTAAGTCGTTTAGCATTCTGGTAGGTTTTTTTCATGAAACTTGTAGTTTTTGATTAATACTAAATTTATTATAAATAAGTCTTTGTAATATCAATTGCTGATACATTTGGTAGCAAATATAGAAAAGCAATTTCCAATTACAAAATTTAAAATCTATATTTTTTTAAAAAATGTATGCAAATATATAAAATAGACTATTTGTCTATGTCGTATAATTGTTCATTTTTGTTTGATTTATTTTGTTTGTAGAGTGCATTTTAATCTTATATAAATTGATTTATGTTTTTATACGACATTTTATCGTTTTTATATAACACAATTTTTATATTTATATCCGTAAGCTAAAACTCTTTTTATTTGAAATTTATTTGTGCTTTTTTATAACATTTTATATAGTACATTTGTATATATAATAAATTATTTAGGTTTAAATTTTTATTTATGTCTTTTACAGCAGTCAGCAATAATTCGAAAAATATTTTAAATGTTTTGACATTTGATATTACTAAATATTTTGAGTCGGATTATCAGATTATCAAAACGGAGGATTCTCCTGCAGTTCAAATAGTGGATTATGAAAGATTGTTGTCCAAATCAGAATTCGATCTTTTTGATACATTACATTTGATGGTTATGTTTGATAAGTTTTTTATCACATCAGATACACACATGAATGCTACCTTTCGTTTGAAAAATCGAAAGGTTTCTATTGAGGAGATGAGGAAAATCACAAACCTATTTTACGAAATGTATGGTTCTGATGATGCGAAACGGAAAAAATGGTCGAAAGTTGATTCCACGAAATTAAAAGATTATACCTTTAATAGATTATGGCCAACTGGTTTGGGCGATAGTTTTGTGAAATTAGCTTACAAAGAAGAAACTGGCTTTGAAGTTTCGATATTATTTCTCAATAATCTTTTGGAATTTGTAGGCAAAAAAATTCAGTTTGTTTAAAACTCGATTCCTAAAATTAGAACATCATCCATTTGATCTTGATTGCTTTTCCAGCTATTAAAAGTTGTTTTTACTGTATTAAGTTGATCATCTAATGTTAGTTTTGATGTTTCGGTTAAAAGTTTGTAAAATCGATCAACGCCATATTTATCTTTTTCAGATCCGCCAAATTGGTCAATGAAGCCATCGGAAGTCATTATTATTCGCATACCTTCAATAAGTTCAAATTCATGAGTTGTATACACCGGTTTTTTTAATCTTGAGATTAATCCTCCAATTGAGAAGATATCGCCACGATAAATATTTACTTCATTATTCGCGATTATAAAAAAGTTTTGCATTGCTGATGCAATTTCAATTTTGTTGGTTGTTTTATCAATTACAGTAATTGTTAAATCCATTCCTTCATCTTGGGCTTCATCATCGAAATCGTCATGTGAAAAAATAAACAATAGTTCGTTATTTAATTTTTGTAAAATCTCTTGAGGATTATCAATTTTTTTATTGATTATAATTTCATTTAAAAGGGTATTTCCAATCATAGACATGAAAGCTCCTGGAACGCCGTGACCAGTACAATCTACTTCTGCTATTATTGTTTTCTTTTCGGATGAATGTATCCAATAAAAGTCTCCGCTAACAATTTCTTTGGGTTGGAAGAATATTGCAGTTTTGGGTAGTATCTTTTTTATATCAGAAATCTCTGGGAATATCGAATGTTGAATACGACGAGCGTAATTTAAACTTTGCGTGAGTAATTCGTTTTTTTGATGAATTTTTTTTGATTGCTCTTCAATTTTTTTGTTTTGTTCTAGAATCTTTTCATTGATTTCTTTTAATTGTTGACTCTCGCTTTGTAATTCTTTATTTAGTGTTTTAGCTTCATAATTCGAAACTTTTAATGAGTCTGTTTGTTGTTGGAGTTTGTCTATCTCTTTGTTTATAGATTTTGTTCGATCATCAACTAATTCTTGAATCTTTTTATTTCTCCTTTTCCGTAAAATAGTTCGAACTATTAAGAAAGAAATGAAGATGAAAATTATAACAGTACAAATTGTGATAAGGATTACACTATTTTGGATAAATTGAGGTTTAATCATTATTTTAATTGAATCATTGGGGATGTATTCAATTAGATTATTCTCACTTTGTTTTAGGCTTATACTGCTATCAATAAGATGTAATTGCTTTTTGTTTTGTGTACAGTAAGATGTTTCGTTACTCAAAACGAAGCAGAAAAGGAGCAAAACATTAAAAAAGTGAATTGCGGAATTATTCTTTGAGTCCAACATCATCTGAATATCGCTAACAATACACAAAGGTAATTTATTTTTGTTTTAAAAGGTATTTCGCTTCTAAAAAAAGAATTCTGATATTTGTTGGCATTTCAAGCGGTTAATTGCAATTATATTCTTTGTTTTTAATTGTTAAATAATTAAGTTTGTTGATGTAAAAATAGTCACAATAAAATATTCTAAAACGATGGCTTTTAATTTGAAAAACAGACCCTTTTTGAAATTGTTAGATTTCACACCGAAAGAAATTCATTTTCTATTAGATCTTTCTCGAGAACTTAAAACTGCAAAATATACGGGAACTGAGCAACAAAGAATGAAAGGTAAAAATATTGCTCTCATATTTGAAAAAACGAGTACAAGAACTCGTTGTGCTTTTGAAGTTGCTGCTCATGATCAAGGTGCACATTGCACATTTATTGATTCTAATGCAAGTCAAATTGGTCATAAAGAATCGATTAAAGATACAGCAAGAGTGTTGGGTCGTATGTTTGATGGCATTGAATATCGCGGTTTTAGTCAAGAAGGTGTTGAAACCTTAGCAAAATATGCTGGAGTGCCTGTTTGGAATGGACTTACGGATGAATTTCATCCTACTCAAATTTTGGCAGATATGCTCACAATGCAGGAACATAGTGATAAGCCTCTTAATCAATTATCGTATTGCTATTTGGGCGATGCTCGCAATAATATGGCGAATTCATTACTTGTTGGTGGTGTGAAGTTGGGTATGGATGTGCGTCTTTGCGCTCCAAAACAATTACAACCAGAGCAATGGCTTATTGATATTTGTCAAGATATTGCTAAACAAACCGGTGCGAAAATTACGATAACCGATAATGTAGACCAAGCTGTTAAATCTGTTGACTTTCTCTATACTGATGTCTGGGTTTCGATGGGTGAGCCTAAGGAAACTTGGATTGAACGAATAAAATTATTAAAGCCATACCAAATCAATAAAGGATTAATTGCAAAAACGGAAAATTCAAATGTGAAATTTTTGCATTGTTTACCTGCATATCATGGTAGGGATACAAAAATCGGCGAGCAAATATTTCAAGATTATGGTATGGATGGTGTTGAAGTAACTGATGACGTTTTTGAGTCAGAAATGTCAATCGTTTTTGATCAAGCAGAAAATAGACTTCATACAATAAAAGCAGTTATGGTTGCTACGATAGGTTCTTAACTTAAAACGTCGAAATATGTTTTCGCCAAATGATGTATTAATTGAGTGTGTTCCAAACTTTAGTGAAGGACAAAATGCATCTGTTATACATGAGATACAGCAAGCAATTACATCAGTAACTGGTGTTGTTCTATTAAATGTTGATACAAATAAATCAGCCAATCGAACCGTTTTTACCTTTATTGGATTACCTGAATCGGTTTGTAATGCTGCTTATCTTGCAATTGAAGTTGCATCTAAACGAATAGATATGCGTATTCATAGAGGAACTCACCCTCGAATTGGCGCTACAGATGTTTGCCCACTGATTCCAATATCAAATATTTCTATAGAGGAAACTGATAAATATGCTAAATTATTAGCAAAACGAGTAGGTGAAAGATTGCAAATTCCGGTTTATTGTTATGAACATTCATCGCAAAATGATTATCGTCATTCATTGGAACAGATTCGTAAAGGTGAATATGAAGCTTTACCTCAAAAGCAAACAACTCCAGGTTGGGAGCCCGATTTTGGTCCTCGAGAATTTAATCCACAATCAGGTGCAACGGTTATTGGAGCAAGACGGTTACTTATAGCATTTAATGTGAATCTTGATACAAAATCGGTTGATGTTGCTAGAAAAATTGCTGAAATTATTCGACAATCAGGAAAAGTTGAGGCAGATGGGCAAACAGGTGAAATAAAAAGAATTCCCGGGTTATTGTTGCATTTAAAGGCTATCGGTTGGTATATTAAGGATTTTGATGTTGTGCAAGTATCTACCAATATTACTAATATCGATGAAATGCCTATATATACAGTTGTTGAAACAATTAAACAACAAGCCGAAATGTATGGAACATCGGTTACTGGTTGTGAATTAATAGGCATGATTCCGAAAAGAGCATTGGTAGAAACAGGAAAGTATTATGCAGGACATCACCAATCTTCTCTCACCGAAAAAGAGCTTATTGCAATCGCTATAAGGGAATTAAATCTAAATGATGTTAAGCCATTTGATAGTCAGCTTAATATATTGGAGAATGTTTTAGCGATTATAGAACCGAAATCAAATTCGCAGTTTTAATAAATTCGCTACAAGCTAAACCAGGATTTGCTGTTTTCATAAAAGCCTCTCCCATTAGAAAAGCTTCGAATCCATTTTCTTTTAAAAATGCAATATCTGATGCTTCGTTTATTCCACTTTCTGAAACTTTTAAGAATTCACTTGGAATTTGGCGACCCAATTGGATAGAACGATTCATGTCAACTTTAAAGGTTGTTAAATCACGATTGTTGATTCCTATAAGATTAAGTTCTGGACAAATTTTCGAAAGTTCTTCATCGTGATTCAATTCCATGAGAACTTCCATACCTAATGATTTTGCCAACGTTGCAAGCTTTTGTATTTCTTTTGCACTTAAACATTCTGCAATCAAAAGAATTAAATCGGCACCAATAGATTTTGCTTCGATAATTTGGTATTCATCAATAATGAAATCTTTACGAAGTATTGGAACTTCATTTAATGAACGAGCTTCTTTCAAGTCACTGTTTGATCCACCAAAAAACCTTTGATCGGTTAAAACAGAAAGACATGAAGCACCTGCAGAAACATATCCCGTTGTAACATCTTTAACTGTTGCATTTTCGTTGATAGTTCCTTTTGATGGAGAGTTGCGTTTAAATTCTGCAATAATTCCCGATTTGTCTGAACGGCGAATAAATTCAGTAGCAGAATAACAGGTACGTTCAAATAATTTTCCTTGTTCCAATTGCTTTTGTGGAATAAGTTCTTTTATACGTTCTACTTCTTCTTTTTTATGCGCAATGATGTTGTCGAGTATTGTCATGTCAAATTCTATTTGGGCTGCAAAGATAACTATTCGTTTTTGAAATTAGGCGTTTTGTTGGTAAAAGTTGGTGTAAATGTAATAGTTTTGCCAAAATTTTGTGGATGAGTAATAGGCTTAAAGCTCATATTTCTTTGCTTTTTGCAAATGGTATTTATGGTCTTAATTATTTTGTGGTAAAAGAAGTTGTTCCTTCAAGCATGAATCCTTTTGCTTTGACGGTTATTCGAGCAGTTGGAGTTTTGTTCTTTTTGTGGCTTTCAAGTTTTTGGTTCAAAACTCAAACAATCGAAAAGGCAGATAAATGGAAAATGTTGGTTGGTGGTTTGCTTGGGGTTACTATCAGTCAAACGCTTTTAATTGCAGGGTTAAGTCATACATCTTCAGTAAATGCGTCAATCATAATGACAACAAGTCCATTGTTTGTTCTTTTAATTGCTGCAGTCTATCTTAAAACCAAACTTACTGTTGCCAAGTTTTTTGGTATTTTGATAGGAGCCAGTGGAGCTATTTTAGTTATTAGTTCAAATGGAGCTTTTTCAATTTCAAACAAAACCTTTGTTGGTGATATTATAATCTTAGCAAATGCTGTTAGTTATGGAGCATATCTTGTTTGGACAAAACCATTAATGGCAAAGTATGATAGTTTTACCGTTATGCGGTGGATGTTTTTATATGGTACGTTTTTTATGGTATTATTTGGTGGATATTTTATGATTGATGTTGATTATGCCGTAATTAAACCCATCATTTGGCTTGCAATTTTCTTTATCGTTTTCGGTGCAACATTTCTGACTTATATTTTAAATGTATATGGCTTAAAATCAGTAAACCCAACAACGGTGAGTATCTATATTTATTTACAGCCCATTATTGCCTCGTTACTTGCTGTTTTTATTAAAAACGATTCGTTTACTTGGACCAAAATTTTAGCAATGTTTTTGGTATTTGTTGGAGTCTATTTTGTAAGTGTCTATAAACGCAAAGAAAAAGTTCAATAAGTTGTTGATAAAAAACAGAATACGGCAATATTTCTCCTCTGTTAATTCTGTAACTTGCATTCATTAATTAATTCTGTAGTTTTCATGATTACTATTGATTTGTTTGATCAATTATTTGGTTTACTTGAAGATATTGTTTTTGTCTCAAACGACGATGGAATCATTGTGTATCAGAATAAAAGGGTTGATGAGTATTTTGGACAATTATTAACTCCATCGAACGAAATTTTCAACCAGTTAGCAAATTATCGTCATCTATATAAAGATGGTGTAAAATCGGAATTAAATCTTGTTGCCGGTAAACACACCTTTTCTCTGAGAGGTCAACCCATCGATGGTGGATTCTTATTCCTATTACGAGACATTACAACCTATATTCAAAAAGTTCACGATCTCAATGAAAGTGAACGTTTATTTCGGGCATTATTTGAAAATTCACCAGGAGGCATTATAATGATGTCGCCTGATTTGAAAATTATGGCTGCCAATAAATATTTTTGTTCTTTATTGGGTATTTCTTTTGATCAACTAATTGATACTTCAATTTTAAACGTTATTGCTGAACAAGATAAAAGCCTTTACCTTGATAAAATTCAATCGTTGTTAAATGCTGATATTAATTTCTTTGAATATGAAAAGCGTATCCAGTTGAACGATAATACCTATACAACCGTATTGTCAACTGTTTCAATCGTTAAAGACATTAAAGGGAATCCACTCTATTTAATAGAACAGTTGGTCAATATTTCGAAACGTAAAGTTGCAGAACAGGCGCTTCGAAATAGTGAGTTTAAGTTTAATCGATTCTTTAATTCTTCAACTGTCATGTATCTCATTGTATCGGGATCTAATTTAAAAGTAATTGATTGTAATAATACCTTTTGTCTGAATACAGAATTGACAAAATCAGAAATTTTTGATAAAAAAATAGAATCATTTTTTATACCTCAAAATGAGTATACCGTAAAGCGAATTTTTCTTTCTGATATCAATTCTGAAAACTCTCTTGATGTTGAAGTTGAACTGAAAACAAAGCACAATCAAATTATTCCTGTAAATATTAATGCTACAGCAATACTCGACAAATCAAATAATTCAACTACGTATATATTAGCTTGTTCAAATATTGAAAAGCAAATGAAGATTAGAGATGAATTGACAAAATCAAAAGAAGATGCTGAAAAATCGGATAAATTGAAATCAGCTTTTCTTTCAAATATGTCGCATGAAATTCGGACTCCAATGAATGGTATTATTGGATTTGCTGATCTTTTATGTGCGCAATCAGATCTTTCTGATAAGCATAGATCATATGTGACTATTATGAAAGAATGTTCCAATAATCTTTTGAAAATTATTGAAAATATAATTGATATCTCTAAAATTGATTCAGGTACGTTAAAATTAAAAACAGAGTTTTTTGATTTAGGTAAAATGCTCATTGAACTCGAAGATAAGTTTAATAACAAACTTCGTGAATTGGATAAAGATTCAGTAAAAATTATTTTAGATAATGTATTGATGGGAAATGAATTATATGTTCATTCCGATATGGCAAGAATACGGCAAATTTTAAGCATCTTATTCGATAATGCAGTAAAATTTACTGATTCAGGAACAATAACGATAGGTGGAACATACGAACCGAATAAAAACGTAACACTCTGGATTACAGATACTGGAATTGGTATTCCATCCGAAAAACAAGATATGATTTTTGAGCGATTTCGTCAAGCGGATGAGCGTTATGAGCGCAAATATGATGGTAACGGATTGGGACTATCGATCGTTTCTGGGATTTTGAAACTTATGAAAGGTGCTATTTGGCTAGAATCGGATGAAAATTCTGGTTCTACTTTTTTTGTTCGCTTTCCAATTTAGATTTCCTCTTCCAATTCAGAAAAAACAAGCTTCCCAAAATAGCTGGAAACGATACGTTGATAAGCCATAAAAGCATTGATGCTGAAATAATTAAAAGCGGTTTGTTGCAATAAAATCCTATGAAATAAACAGAACTACTGCATCTGATACCTAATTCAGCTATTGTTGTTGTTGGAATAACGGTTGTTACCAAATAGATCATTCCCACTGCAATGCATGAATCGGCAAAAGAAATATTGATTGAAAAAACATGCAGGATAAGGTAAAATTGCAATAAAAAGATAATATAACGAATTGAACTCAGAGCTAGAATTATTCCTAAATCAGCAAAATTCGTATTTTGAAAATGCTCTATAAATAATTCGTATCGTTTTATATACGGAATTTTCTTTAATAATTTTCCAAGATGTTTAACATTACTATATAAAATCAACATTAAAACAATTCCAATTGCAGCAATTCCAAAAGCTATCAATTTGTTTGAAAAGTAAACAAACTGATTAATAAAGAGTGGAAAAGCTATACTGCCAGCTAAAATGGTTGACGTAAATTGACCAACAGAACATAAAACGCCAGCACTTATTCCTGATTCTCGATATTGTGAATCAAGTTGCGAAATTCTTCCTAATGGCTCGCCAATTCTATTGGGAGAAATTATTCCAAATGTGGTTCCCGTTAATATTGCGTAAAATGATTTTTGAAATGAGATTGTTGTAACCGAACGTAATGAAAATTGCCATTTCTTCGCTTCTATCGACCAGTTTATAAGCATCAATAGTAGCACGATACATAATTTGAGAATTTGTGTTTTTGAGAAAGATAGAACATCTAATGAATTGAAAGTGTTCTTATATTCTGTTATTTTCCAGCCAACATAAATCCAAGCTATTCCTATAATAATAATCTTCAGGATGATGATTCCTATTTTTTGTTTTTTTATCATTTTCAAAAGTACTATATTTTTGGAAATGAATAATTAATTAAGACCTTTGCTGAAATTTATAAAAATGGCAGACGTAAAAGCAAAGAAACATCTAGGGCAACATTTTCTTACGAATGAGGAAGTTGCAAAAACTATTGTTGAAAGTTTGCCACTTGAAACCAGTTCGGTTCTTGAAATTGGCGCTGGGATGGGCGTTTTGACTAAATATCTTGTTAAAAATAATGCGCTTACTGTAAAAGTTGTTGAGATTGATGATGAATCGGTTGCATATCTTATTCAGAACAAAATTCTGCAAAAGGAACAGATTTTTAATGGTGATTTTTTGAGGATTTCACCAACAACTTATTTCGAAGATTCTTTCTCAATAATCGGCAATTTCCCTTACAATATTTCTACTCAAATATTATTTAAAGTTCTTGAGCATAAAGATCAAATACCTTGTGTGGTTGGAATGTTTCAAAAAGAAGTTGCTCAACGAATTGCTTCAGGTCCAGGCAATCGTGATTATGGTATTATTAGCGTTTTATTACAAGCTTATTTCGATATTGAATATTTATTTACCGTTCAGGAACACGATTTTAATCCACCACCGAGAGTAAAATCCGGAGTTATTAGATTGATACGCAATAATGTTCAAAAACTTGATTGTGATGAAAAAGCATTTGTTAGAGTTGTGAAATTAGCGTTCAATCAACGTCGAAAAATGATGCGAAATTCATTACGATCAGTACTTACCGAAGAATTATTGCCTTTAGAAATCTTTAATAAACGCCCTGAACAGTTAGGTGTTCAGGAGTTTATTGCGTTAACAAATATGATAGGCGAGAAAATATAGTATTATTTTTTCTTTTTAACAGCTGGTGGTACTAAAAAGACACTTAGTGGTTTTTTGTTTAATCCAATTGATCTCATTGTTTTAGACATTCCACCTTCATAAGGAGTAACTGTCAGTGTTAATGTTTGTCTATTGTAATGATTTATGATTACTAAATTATTTTTTTGCATTTCAGCTCTAATATTTATTGCGTAAATATCGAACCACGATTCTGTTGTAAGTCGAAAATAAACAATTTTATTTTTTTGATGAACAATGTTATAATCCATAACATATTGATTATTAAATCCACGATAACTTACGTGAACATTAAATCTATTTAAATCTAAACCAATATATGCGATGTAATTGTCTTTATCGTCGTGAAATTCTTTGGTACGTTCTTTTCTAACAACATAATACATTCCATGATAAAAACCATAATCAACTCCAGTACGTTTTAATAAAGCTTCGTCCGATTCTTCCATAACTAAACTTAAAGAATCATGGAAATAAGCAATATTTGAGGTGTCGAATAAATGTTCTTCGTGTTTGTTATACTCGTCTTTGCTTGATACGTACCATATATCTTTTTTCTCATCTTTGGTTCTGTCGATATTCGTCATTGTGGTTGTAACCCTCGAACGGCCTTCGAAATTGTGTTGTGCAAAAATGTTTGAGATAAATAAAACGCTTATTATAAGTGTAAGATATAGCTGCTTTTTCATAAAAATATTTTTTAATGGATTATAAAATCATAGCCTTTTACCATAAAAACTCAGAAAGGTTTCTTTTTTGATATAATTGAAACCGTTATATTTGTAAAAAAACAGCATGCAGAAAAAATGGGTAATTAAAGAATCGGGCGATAATGCTCTTATCTGCCAACTAATGGAAGCATTATCGATTGATGAAATTCTGGCGAAATTGCTTGTTCAAAGAGGAATTACCACTTTTGATGAAGCAAAAGATTGGTTTCGTCCATCATTCACCCAACTGCATAATCCATTTTTAATGCAGGATATGGATAAAGCTGTGGAACGATTGATTCGTGCTATTAATCAAAATGAAAAAATTCTTATTTATGGCGATTATGATGTTGATGGAACAACTGCGGTTTCATTGTTTTGGTTGTTTTTAAGTAAATATTCAAACAAACTTGATTATTATATTCCTGATAGATATAAAGAAGGTTATGGCGTTTCGAAAATTGGAATTGATTTTGCAATCGAACATTCATTTCCTCTAATTATTACGCTCGATTGTGGTATAAAAGCCTTGTCGCAAATAAGTTATGCTTCATCCAATGGGATAGATGTCATCGTGTGTGATCATCATAATCAGGGTGAGGAATTGCCTAATGCATACGCAATTTTGAATCCTAAAAGGAATGATTGCTTATATCCGTTTAAGGATTTATCTGGCTGTGGCGTTGGATTTAAGTTTCTGCAAGCATATTGTGAAAAACAAAATATTTCTATTGAAGCGTTGCATCAATTTGTTGATATTGTCGCCGTAAGTATTGCCTCAGATATTGTTAAAATTGTTGGTGAAAATAGAGTTTTGGTCTATTATGGGATTAAAAAAATACTTGAGAATCCAAGTTTAGGTATTGATGCTATAAAACGAATTGCACAGATCGATGGAAACTCACTTACTGTTAGCGATATCGTTTTTAAAATTGGGCCAAGAATTAATGCAGCTGGACGAATAGGGTCGGGAAGACTTGCGGTTGAGTTACTTACCTGTCAAGATGCGTCGTTAGTGATGGAAATTGTGAAAGAAGTGGACGCTAATAATGAATTTCGCAAAGATTTAGATAAATCGATGACTGCCGAGGCATTATTACAAATTGCAAATGAAACGAATCAGGAATCAAAAACGACAAATGTTGTCTTTTCATCGGAATGGCATAAAGGTGTTGTTGGAATTGTAGCTTCCCGAATCACGGAAGTCTATTATCGACCAACAATAGTTTTAACCGAATCGAATGGTAAAATAACTGGTTCGGCACGTTCGGTTGATGGTTTTGATTTATATTCGGCTCTTGAGAAATGTGCCGATTTGCTCGAAAATTTTGGTGGACATAAATATGCTGCTGGTTTAACCATGAAGAAAGAAAATTTCGAATCGTTCAAAATACGATTTGAAGATGTGGTGCGTTCAACTATTCATGCTGATATGTTAATTCCCAAAATTAAAATTGACACAGAACTTTCAATAGAAACGATTTCTCCCAAATTTTATAGGATTTTAAAACAATTTGAACCTTATGGACCTGGTAATATGACACCTGTTTTTGTTACAAATGAAATTCAAGGTGATGACTCAATTCGTCAAATAGGAACTGACGGTTCGCATTTGAAACTATTTGTTAAGTCTAAAGTATCTAAAAATGTTTTCGATGCTATTGGTTTTGGATTTGGTGGTAATGCCGTAGAATTAAAAAAGTCAAAATTTGACATTTGTTATACCATTGAAGAAAATGAATTTCGAGGTGAAACAAAACTACAATTACGAATTCGAGATATTCGAAAATAAAGTAAGAATCAATTCAATATACATCATGCAAAATACGAGTTCATACGTATTATTATCTTGAAAAAATAGCATACGTTTGCAGATAAATTTGAAAATAAACGTATGCCCAAAAGATTAGCATATCTCTTCCGCAGAAAGAATCTTGATCAGCTAATTGCTGAATCGGAAATAGATCACGGATTCAAAAAAGCTTTAAGTGCTTTTAATTTAACAACCTTAGGTATTGGTGCTATTATAGGTACTGGGATTTTTGTTCTCACCGGAACTGCGGCAGCAATGCATGCTGGACCAGCCTTGGCAATTTCGTTTGTAATTGCCGGATTGGGTTGTGTTTTTGCTGGTTTATGTTATGCCGAATTTGCGTCAATGATTCCAATTTCAGGAAGTGCTTACGCTTATTCTTATGCATCTCTTGGCGAATTTATGGCTTGGATAATAGGTTGGGATTTAATCTTGGAATATTTATTTGCTTCAGCAACCGTTGCTGTTGGCTGGTCAGGTTATGTAGTAAGTTTTCTGCATGATTTACATATAACAGTCCCAGCAGCAATAAGTCAAGCTCCTTTAGTTTATTCCAAAGAATTAGGTTGGTCATTTTCTGGAAGTTTAGTCAATTTCCCCGCAGTTTTTATTGTAGTTATGATTACAGCATTATTGGTAATTGGGATTAAAGAATCGGTAACATTCAATAATGTGATTGTGATTGTGAAATTGATTGTCATTCTGCTCTTTATTTTCTTCGGAATGTGGTATATAAATGTCGATAATTGGTCGCCATTTATACCTGAAAACACGGGAACATTTGGACAATTTGGTTGGAGTGGCATATTAACTGGTTCTGGCGTTATTTTCTTTGCATATATTGGTTTTGATGCTGTTTCTACTGCAGCTCAAGAATCAAAAAATCCAAAACGCGATATGCCAATTGGAATCATGGTTTCGCTTATTGTCTGTACCATTCTATATATTTCAGTTGCACTTGTTTTAACGGGAATGGTTCATTATTCAAAATTGAATGTTCCAGCTCCTATTGCTTTTGCGATTGATAGTGTTGCGCATAGTTTACGATGGTTAAATCCACTTGTAAAAATTGGAGCAATAGCAGGTTTAAGTTCCGTGGTTTTAGTCATGTTAATGGGACAACCAAGAATATTCTTTTCAATGTCGAAGGATGGATTATTACCGAAAAGTTTTTCCAAAATACATTCGAAATTTCAAACACCATATATTACAACTATAATAACAGGATCTGTTGCCGCAATTGTATCAGGATTGTTTCCCATAAATATTCTTGGTGAACTAGTATCAATAGGCACTCTCCTTGCCTTTGTAATTGTATGTATCAGTGTAATTATTCTTCGCAAAACACGACCAGATGTTCCTCGTCCATTTAGAACTCCAATGGTTCCCCTTGTTCCAATTTTAGGAGCTGGAATCTGTTTCGTTCAAATGGCATCGTTACCTCTTGATACCTGGATGCGTTTGATTATTTGGATGGCAATTGGGGTTGTTATTTATTTTACTTACAGTAGAAAAAATAGTAAGTTGCGTCAATAATAGTCTTTATTTTTAGACATTAATAAAATTAATTTTCAATGAAAAATTTCAAATTCTTTATAAAGTATTTAAAACCGTATAAAGGAAAAATTACACTAAGTATGATGTATGTGGTTATAAGTACCATATTCTCGTTATTCTCAATTACAATGATAATTCCCTTTTTGGGTTTGCTGTTTAATACGCAAAAGTTGGTAACATCTTCGGTGCCATTAACATTAAGTAGTCATTCATTGGTTACTAATTTTAACTACTTTTTAAGTACCATAATCATTGAACAAGGCAAATTAATGGCTTTAGTTTTTGTTTGTACAGCTATTGTTGTGATGTTCTTGTTGAAAAATATTACATTTTTCTTAAGTCAATCTTATTTGGCACCTGTTCGAAATGGTATTGTTCAAGATATGCGTCAAGCATTATTCGACAAGATTTTAGAAATGCCTGTTCATTATTTCTCAAAGCAAAGGAAGGGCGATATAATGTCTAAAATGAATAATGATGTCAGTGAAATTGAATATTCAATAATTCGCTCGCTTGATTTGTTATTTCGTTCGCCTGTAAATCTGATTTTCTTTTATATAGCTTTGATCTATATTAGTCCAATGTTAACATTATTTGTTACTGTATTATTACCAGTATCAGCTTTGTTTGTTGGATATGTGGGGTCTAAATTAAAGAGTCAATCGCTCGATGGTCAGCAAAAACTGGGAAGTTTGATGTCATTGATTGAGGAAACACTAGGTGGAATTCGTGTTATCAAAGCATTTAGTGCTGAACACATGGTAAATGATAAATTCAAAGAAACAGGCTTGTTATATACACGAACAATGAATACCGTTACGAGAAGACAAATGCTTGCATCACCTTTAAGCGAATTCTTGAGTATTGTTTCATTGGCTGTCATAATGGGCTTTGGTGGTTATATGGTTCTTGCAAATAAAGGCTTATCATCGGAATCTTTTGTTGGTTATATTTTGGTGTTTACCCAAATATTAGCACCTGCTAAAGCACTTTCATCAGCATATTATTATGTTTTGAAAGGGCTTGCATCTATTGAACGTGTTGAGTCAATATTACAGGCACCAAATGTTATTACTGAAATAACTGATGCAAAAAGAATTACGTCATTTGAACATTCAATTGAATATAAAATTAAAGTTTTCAAATATAATGAAGATCCTATTCTTCATGACATTTCTTTAACCATTGAAAAAGGAAAGACTATTGCAATTGTTGGGCAGTCTGGTTCAGGAAAAACCACTTTGGTCGATCTTCTACCTCGGTTTTATGATGTAAACGATGGAGATATTTTAATTGATGGTATTCCCGTTCGTGATTTAAAAATTGATGATTTACGTGCATTAATTGGTTATGTGAATCAAGAACCAATTTTATTTAATGATAGTATTGCTGCAAATATTGCATTTGGTATGAAAGTGTCAAATCAAAGTGATATTATAGAGGCTGCACGCGTTGCAAATGCTGAAGAGTTTATTATTCAACGTCCTGGAACATATGAAAATAATGTTGGTGATCGTGGCTCGCAGTTGTCTGGTGGTCAGCGTCAAAGAATTAGTATAGCTCGTGCTGTAATGAAAAATCCACCAATTCTTATTCTTGATGAAGCAACATCTGCATTAGATACTGAATCGGAACGATTAGTGCAAACAGCTTTGAGCAATTTGATGAAGAATAGAACTTCAATTATTATTGCTCACCGCTTGTCTACAATTGTTCATGCCGACGAAATTATTGTAATGAATCAAGGACGAATAGTGGAACGTGGCAAACATGCTGAATTACTTGCTCTTGATGGATACTATAAAAAACTTCACGACATGCAAATGTTTAAATAATTATTCCAGCTTACCGTTTTTCATTGTGTAAACTTGTTCGTCGTTAAGATCTTTTGTAAGTTTTGAAAGATCTTTTCCTATTTTGATTGATGTTCCATTTGGTAAGAAAATTTCAACAACAACATTTTGTAATCTCCATTGCGATTTTATAATAGTGAAATAAGGCGATACATACATCGTTGCATTTTTACAGTTCAACGGATAGTTTATTTTATTGCAATTTACAACTGCTTCATCATGACTTTCACCATTTGCTGTTCTCGTAATCACTAAATATGCTGAGTCTGTTTTTGATTGTTCAAAATGAATTTTAGGATTACCGTAAATTGTTACATCACCTTTTACAAAATGGCATTTTGTCGAAGAAATTTTAAATGAGAAATCGCCATTATCATTATAGTTCCAAAAGCTTTCTTCATTTGCACTGTTTTTAAAACTTGAATCAGAAATTTCAATTTTTAATGTGTCATTTTTTTGTAACTCAATGTTGTTTCGTGTAATAATTTGAGTACTTACATTAAAATGTTTCGCTTCTCTAACAGCTGAAATAATAATCAAAGCCAATCCTAGTAAGGTAAAGAAAGTAAAAAGAGAATTGAGGAACCACCAACGTTTATAATTTCCCGTAATTACTTTAAGGAGATTCACAATTATCGAAAGTAATATTGTGCCTACAAATATGAGTATTCCCCAAAATAAAAGAACACTTGACGATTGTGAAATGAAAACATGAAACATACTTGAAAACGGTGTCGCAGAATTACAATGCATAGCAATGAAATTAAAAGGAATAATATGTGTCATTACTCCTATAAAAATCATAAAAACGAACATGAAAGCTGCAATTAAAAAGCCCGTTATTATTTTTCCAAAGCCTAAAAAGATTCGAGCGATGCCACTAAACGATTCCGAAAATTCACGTTTAACACGTTCTCTGTTTCCTTTTTTTTTAAGATTATTCAAACTGTCTTTTACTTGTTGGAATTCTTCTTTGATGATTCTTTCAATATTTTGTAAATTAACATCTTCGCCTCTCATTTCAAGTCGTTGCGAAGGAGTTCTAGCTAATGGAATAATTATCCAAAGTATAAAGTAAAGGAGTGGACCGAAAATAAAAAATGAAACAACAAATAATGCTCGTACAATTACAGGGTCAATATCTGCCCAAGCTGAAATTCCTGCAGCAACGCCACCAATAACTCTGTTGTCGGGATCACGAAATAAGCGTTTTTTGAATCGACTATCAGTTGAACTGTAGGTTTGGCTTTGGTGTGATGTGTTTTTCGGTTCTTGCGAATCATCGCTAAAATCATTTGGTTTACCCATAATTTCAACTACTTTCAGTACATCCGAAAGGGTAATTGATTGTTTCGATGCTGAAATAAATTCAGCAAAAAGTTCGGCAATTCGAGCTTCGATGTCTGCAATGATTTCTTTGCTTTCTTCTGAATTGGCAAATTGGCTTGCAATTGCATTTAAATACGACTGTAATTCGTCAAATGCATCTTCATCGATTACGAAAACCTGACCATTTAAATTTATTGAAACTGTCTTTTTCATAGCATTATGGATTATAAGGGTTTACTATTTGTGATTTGATTTACGGTAATAACCAGCTCTTCCCAAGCCGATTTGAGTGTTTCGAGGTATTGTCGTCCTTCATTGGTCAGACTATAATACTTTCGCGGAGGACCTTGGGTCGATTCTTCCCAGCGGTAACATAATAAGCCAGCGTTTTTTTGTCGTGTTAGGAGCGGATAGAGTGTTCCTTCAACAACTATCAGTTGTGCTTTTTTCATCGCATGGATTAAATCTGAGGCGTACATGTCGCCATTCGATAATAATGAAAGGATACAAAATTCAAGCACTCCTTTACGCATTTGCGATTGTGAATTTTCAGTAATCATTGTCGTAAATCTAAATGTTATACAAAGATATGAAATAAATATAGTAGTATGCAATACATAATACTGAAAAATTAAAAATAATATTTGAAAAGTACAGATTATTCGTCCATATCCTTTAATCAACTATCTTTGCAAAGGATTCAATAATTAACTGTTTTGGATAAAAGTAAAAAGATGGAATGTCCCCATTGTGGGCAAATGGTTGAACTCGACAGATACACGAAAGAATGCTCAAATTGTTTTGGTTGTGTTGGCTGCGAGCAGCATGTTTGCCCCTATTGTAAACAACTAATTATCATTGAGCCACCAAAGCATCTATTGAAACAAAAAAACAAAGAGTAAATGTCTTATATTTGTCATATAATCTAAATCAAAGCTACGATGAGCAATAACGATATAATGAAAAAACTGCGAGTTGCGTTAAAATTACGGGACGACGATATTATAAAAATATTGAATCTTGTTGATTTTCCAACGAATAAAACTGAGTTAGGTGCAATTTTTAGAAACGACGATCATCCTAACTTTAAACCTTGTGGCGACCAATTGTTGCGTAATTTTTTAAATGGATTAATTATTCATCTTCGAGGTCCAATGCCTGGTAAAGATGTTTCAAAAACATAAGTTTTAAAGCTGTCAAATAAATTGACGGCTTTTTTTATGAGAAAATTTCGGTTTGTAACATTTGTTACAAAATTCACTTCACCCTCGACTTACCTTTGTGCAATAAACTAAAAGTTCATAATTCAAAACTTAAAAATATGGTTCGTGATATAATAAAAATAGATGATGATTTGTGTAATGGTTGTGGCGAATGTGTTCCTAATTGTCACGAAGGAGCTTTACAAATCATAGATGGCAAGGTGCGTATGGTCAGTGAACTGATGTGTGACGGACTTGGTGCATGCATTGGACATTGTCCTGTTGGAGCATTAACTATTGAAAATCGAGAATGTGAAGCCTATGACGAAGTGAAAACATTACAAGAAATGGTGTCGAAAGGGAAAAATACCGTCATTGCTCATTTGAAACATCTAAAAGAACATGGCGAAATAAAATATTTGCAAGAAGGCATTACCTTTTTAACGAGTATTCAAGCTACGCTTCCTTTTGATTTAAACGAAGTAAAAGCAGCAGTTCATACTGCATCCAATCCAAAATTTGTAGAAAAATTGACTCAACCACACACAGCACAACCTAAACAAGAAGCTTGCGGATGTCCAGGATCAAAAGCTCAAAGTTTTACAGTAGATATTCCGGCAGCTACGGTACAAGGTACTTTATCTTCACAACTTACACATTGGCCAGTTCAATTACATTTAATAAATCCAGCCGCACAATTTTTTCATGGTGCCGATATGTTACTTGCTGCCGATTGTGTCGCATTTTCGTTAAGTGGATTTCATCAAAATTACTTGAAAGGTAAAACATTGGCTATTGCTTGTCCAAAACTCGATGCCAATCAGGACATTTATAAAACGAAGATAAAAACGCTAATTGACGATACTCGCATCAATACCCTTACTGTAATGATAATGGAAGTTCCTTGTTGTGGTGGTTTCCTTCGTATGGTTCAGTCGGCCATTGCAGAAGCTACTCGTAAAATACCTTTAAAATTAGTAATCGTAAGCACCAGAGGAGAAATATTAAAAGAAGATTGGATATAAAAGATTAAAACGTAAAAAAATGAATGTCAAAGGATTACAATTAAATACAGGCACAGAACACTCAATAGTGTTTAATTATGCCGATACTGTTACTTATCAAGCAGGAGCAGTTGTGAGTAAAACAATAATTAAAAAAGATATTGGAACAATTACTGTTTTTGCTTTTGGTAAAGGTCAAGGACTCAGTGAACATTCTGCACCTTTCGATGCCGTCATTCAAGTTGTTGATGGAACTGCCGAAGTGTTGATAAATAAAAAACCGTTTACTGTTACGGTTGCACAAACCATTATAATGCCGGCCAATATCCCTCATTCAGTACAATCGATTACCGATTTTAAAATGGTATTGACAATGATTCGAGGATAAATCAGTTCTCATATTTATTGAAAAACCTCCAGCAATGTTTTTTGTTGGAGGTTTTTTTGAAGAAATAAACGGCTAAAAAATCTTGGAAAAGTCTTGCAAAATTTGGAAAAAATGATTATCTTCACAAAAACAATTAAAAACAGGAAATCATGAAAGAAGATACTTTATTAAAATACATGACAGCTCGACTTGAAGAGGAAACTCCAATAAAAAAAGAGTCGGGACCTGTCATTACGTTATCTAGAGAATATGGATGTTATGCCTCACATATCGCATCATCATTAAATGAAAAGTTGACTGAAGCTTCACAATTTGATGATAAAACGGTAAAGTGGAAGGTTATTAGTAACGAAATTTTACAGGAAGCAGCAAAAGATTTAGAGACAGATCCTAGCAAAATTTCGCATTTGTTTGGAGCTAATGAAAAAAAATTTTTAAGTGATTTATTGGAGTCATTTTCAACTAAAAAGTATGTTTCTGATACTGCAATAAAACGTGCAATTACGGGAATTGTTCGTTCGTATGCTGAAGAAGGACATGTAATAATTGTTGGTCGTGCTGGATGTGTTATTACGAAAGATATTGCAAAATCTATTCAAATTCGTTTAAATGCTCCGTTGGATTGGCGTATTCGAAGAATCCAAGAACGTTTTTCAATTAGCGAGTCGGCCGCAAAAAAACAAGTAGCCGAATTTGATGAAAAACGAAGAACTTTTATGTCATTTTTTCGCGGTGATAAACCCGACACTGAATTATTTGATGCCACATTTAATAGAGCTAAGATGACCGAAGATGAAATTGTGGCTTCGATAATGAAAATTGCTCAATCTAGACGATTTATATAAAAAATCTCAGATTATTAAATAGGAAATTAATTAGGAGGCGTGTTATTCACGCCTTTTTGCATTTTATGTGTTTGGTTAAACGTTCAGATAGAAAATATATTTAACATGTAAAATACCTGAAAAAATGTTTTTATATGTAAAAATAAATGATTAAATTACTTATCGTAAGAGTGAGTATATACCATTAATTTAAAGGTGGCGTTTGAATTGATTTTTATTAGAATTCTTTCCATCTATTATTATACGAATTTTATAAAAGAGAACATAAAAAAGAATTATTTGATTCTTTTGAGATTTATTGTTAAAATTCTTTAAGAAAAATTATCAGTTATTATCTGTTTTGTTAATTCCATAAAATAAAAAAATGGAAACAATTACCGAAAATAGTAATTCAATTATACTTCATGGAAAAGTCATTTCTGTTCGAGGAAGTGTTGTAGATGTTTTATTTGAGAATAATTTACCTTCTATTTACACCGTTCTTCATACTGGTCGAAATAAAGAAATTACCATAGAAGTATTAGCTCAACTAGATAAGCAAAGAGTTCGAGGAATTGCTTTAACCCCAACACAAGGTCTTGCACGTGGAATGGATGTTGAAACATCGGGAACATTACTAACAGTTCCCGTTGGTGAAGAATTAATGGGACGAATGTTTGACGTTTTTGGTAATACGATTGATAAAAAACAAACATTACTGGAAAATATTGAATGGCGAAATATTCATCAATTACCTCCTCCATTAGCAAAACGATCAACCAAATCTGAAATATTTTTAACAGGTATAAAAGCAATAGATGTGCTTATTCCCTTAGAACGTGGAGGTAAAGCTGGTTTATTTGGTGGTGCAGGTGTTGGCAAAACAGTATTGCTCACCGAAATGATTCACAATATGGTTGGTCATAATAAAGGGGTAAGTATGTTTTGCGGAATTGGTGAACGCTGCCGAGAAGGTCATGAATTGTATCATGACATGAAAGAAGCCGGAGTGTTGGATAATATGGTGATGATGTATGGACAAATGAATGAACCACCTGGCGCTCGTTTTCGTGTTGGAAATGCAGCTTTAACAATGGCTGAATATTTTCGAGATGATGAACATCGTGATGTTTTGTTACTTATCGACAATATTTTTCGATTTATTCAAGCTGGAATGGAAGTTTCTGGATTGATGGGTCAAATGCCTTCTCGTTTAGGTTATCAACCGACTATGGAAACTGAATTGTCGAAATTGGAAGAACGAATTGCAAATACCGATGCTGGGGCAATTACATCTATTCAGGCAGTTTATGTGCCTGCCGATGATTTGACCGATCCAGCAGCTGTACATACTTTTTCGCATTTATCAGCAACTATCGTATTATCTAGGAAAAAAGCTAGCGAAGGTTTATATCCTGCAATCGATTTATTACAATCGAATTCAAAAATGGCAACACCCAATATTATTGGCGAACGTCATTATAAACTTGCTCAAGAAATTCGACAAACACTTCAGCAATATGAGGAATTAAAAGATATTATTGCAATGCTTGGATTGGAGCAATTATCAGCCAATGATCGAAATTTGGTGTTTCGTGCTCGACGATTGGAGCGTTTTCTTACACAACCATTTTTTGCGACAGAACAATTTAGCGGAACAAAGGGCAAAGAAGTTAACTTGAACGATGCTCTTGATGGCTGTGAACGAATTCTTTGCGACGAATTCAAAGATTTACCCGAAAGTGCTTTCTATATGATTGGAACGATAGAAGAGGCTTTGAGTAAAGTGAAAAGCCAAGATAAAAAATGAAAATTTTAAATGTAAAAATACATAGATATGGTTAAAAATGTGATGAACCTCAAAGTACTTCTACCGTTTCGGGTTTTTGCTGAAATTGATAATATTATCCGCATTGTTGCTGAAACAAATGATGGATATTATGGGTTTTACCCTCAAAGACTCGATTGTGTAGCAGCTTTAGTTCCGGGAATATTTACATATGAAACGGAATCGAACGAAACCCATTATTTGGCAGTAGCCGAAGGTGTTTTAGTGAAAACAGGATCGCAAGTATTGGTATCGGTTTCAAACGCAATTGAAGGAACTAATCTTAGTTCATTGCGAGAATCAGTAAACAATGAGTTTTTACATTTGGCTCAAGAAGAAATTGAAATTCGTGAGTCAATGACAAAGATGGAAAGTTTTCTTATTTCTAAATTGGATACATTTCATCAATGACTAATGGAAAATATACAAATAAAGAACAGTTGAAAACATTCAACAAGCAAATTGGAGAAAAAGCACAACGAAAAATAATTGCAATGCATAAAAAGAATCGAAGCGTTTGGTTTGGTTTGGGAATGTTTGGAATGATTGGTTGGTCGGTAACTATTCCCACATTATTAGGTGTTGCATTTGGTGTTTGGCTTGATAAAAGATTTCCAGAATCATTCTCATGGACTTTGAATGGGTTGATCGTTGGACTTTTTGCTGGTTGTTTTCTCGCTTGGCATTGGGTAAGTAAAGAACATGAAGACATGAATAAAAAAGTCAAAGATGATGAATGATATTGTACACAGTTTCGGTGTATTTATTGGTGGAATTGTGATTGGAATACTTTTTTTTGGAGGGCTTTGGTTTACGGTGAAAAAAGCGGTTCCTTCTAAAATACCAGCGTTATGGTTTTTCGGTAGTTTTATACTACGGGTTACGATTACATTACTTGGTTTTTATTTTATTGCCGCCAATAACTTACAACATCTTTTGATATGCACTTTCGGTTTCGTTGTTGCTCGCGTTGTCGTTTCGCAAATTACCAAACCATCAATTATTAAAATACATAATTCATAAATATGCTTTATTATGAAAATTACTCCAGACGAAACGATTATTTGGCATCATGGTTTTATAATAATAAACCTTACAATTGTCATCACATGGGTATTAATGCTCGTCTTGGTAATCGGTTCTGCATTAATTACTAGACAACTCAAAACAGACATTTTTATTTCACGATGGCAATGTATACTCGAAATGATTATTACAGGTATTAATAGTCAGATAAAAGAAATTGGTCTGAGTGATTCAGAAAAGTATATTGGTTATTTGGGTACATTATTCCTTTTTATTGCAATGTCAAATATTTGTATCATACTACCATATTATGAACCACCAACGGGGTCACTATCAACAACTGCAGCACTTGCTGTATCAGTCTTTTTTGCCGTTCCTGCTTTTGGTATAATGAACGGTGGTATAGTAGGTTATTTGAAATCATATACAAAACCATCGATTATTATGTTGCCCTTTAATATAATAGGTGAATTTACTCGAACACTCGCATTAGCAGTAAGGTTATTTGGCAACATTATGAGTGGAGGAATGATAGTCGCAATTCTTTTAAGTATTTCACCATTTGTATTCCCTGTCATAATGAATTCATTAGGTTTATTAACCGGAATTGTACAAGCTTATATATTTAGTGTTCTCGCAACTGTTTTTATCGCAGCAGCAGTACATGAATCAAGTTCAGAAACTTTATAATAAACATAAAAGTAAAGGAGGAATAATATGGACAATGTTACAATTATTGCTGTAGCTTCAATAGTTACCGCAGGACTTACAACTGCAATTGGATGCATGGTTCCCGCATTAAGTGAGGGAAAAGCAGTTTCAAAAGCTTTGGGATCAATAGCTCAACAACCCGATGCTGCACCAACAATCACAAGAACCTTATTTGTGGGTTTGGCAATGATCGAGTCAATCGCAATTTACTGTTTCGTGGTTTCGATGATTTTAATTTTCGCCAATCCTTTTTGGACACACATTATAGCTAAATAAAATGGAGATAAACTGGTTCACATTTGTTGCTCAGTTGCTTAATTTTTTTATTCTTGTTTGGTTGCTGAAACGGTTTCTTTATAAACCGATTCTCGATGCAATTGCTGAACGAGAGAATAAAATTATATCTCAACTGAAGGAAGCAGAAGATGAAAAATCTGAAGCAACAAATGAAAAAGCGGAGTATCTGAAGAAAAATAGTATGTTCGATCAGGAGAAGAAGGGACTAATAGATAAGGTAATTGCAGAGATTAATGAAGAACGAGAAAAACGACTTGAAATCGCAAGGGACGAAGCCATTGAATTACGTTTAAAACTTGAAAAATCATTTGAAGAAATTCAGGAAAATATGAAGCTAGAACTTGTTCAAAAAACAAAACAAGAGGTACTTTCCATTGCTCGAATGACACTTAATTCACTTGCCTCAATAACCTTAAATGAACAGATCGTGGTCGTTTTTATTAAGCGTTTAGTAGAATTACAGAAAGGTGATAAAAGGGGTTTTGTTGAAGCATTTAACGAAAATCTCAACCCAATTAAAATAACAAGTGCATTTGCATTGCAAGAAAAACAACAAATAGAAATTATAGATACTGTTCAATATATTCTAGGAACGGAATCTTTATTCGAGTTTGCTGTAAATCCTGATTTAATAGGTGGAATTGAACTTTCAGCAAACGGATTTAAACTTGCATGGAATATTTCAGAATTTATAAACTCATTCGAGAAATCAGTTTCCGAAATCAAAATAGAGTAAAACAATATAAAATCACTAAAATGCCAGATAACCAATTCAATAATACGATCGATAGTGCTTTCGAGCAATTGGCAAAGGATAGGAAAAACTTCGATTTCTCATTGCAGTCTCGCGAAGTTGGCTATGTCGCAAGTGTATTTGCCGGTATTGTTAAGGTAACGGGGCTTCCCAATGTTGGCTTTGAAGAGCTTTTAAAATTTCAGGGTAATTTGTATGGAATTGCATATAACATTGATGAAAATGAAATTGGTGTTATTCTATTGGGCGAAGAATCGTTGATTAATGCTGGCGATGAAGTTGAACGGACCGGTCGTGTTATGGATATTCCTGTTGGTAATACGTTAATTGGTCGAGTTATAAATCCTTTGGGCGAACCAATGGACGATTTAGGATCAATCACTTTTACGCAACGTTATCCTATTGAAAGACCTGCACATGCCATTATGAATCGAGCAACGGTAACCGTTCCATTACAAACAGGATTAAAAGTCATTGATGCATTAATTCCAATCGGACGTGGACAGCGTGAGTTAATTCTCGGTGATCGTCAAACGGGAAAAACGGCTATAGCAATTGATACGATAATTAATCAAAGTGATAAAAATGTACTTTGCGTATACTGTGCTATAGGGCAAAGGGCATCGTCGGTTGCAAAAGTAATTGCAAATTTAAAAGAAAAAGGAGCAATGGAATACACTGTTGTTGTTGTAACAGAAGGAAATAATGCGCCTGGATTAAAATACATAGCACCTTATGCTGCAACAAGCATTGCCGAATATTTTATGGAACAAGGTCGCGATGTACTTGTAGTATATGACGATCTCACTCATCATGCACGAGCGTATCGTGAGCTTTCACTTTTATTGAGAAGACCACCTGGACGTGAAGCTTTTCCCGGCGATATTTTTTACATACATTCCCGTTTGTTGGAACGTGCAACTCATCTTAATGAAGAACATAAAGGTGGTTCGCTCACTGCTTTGCCAATTGTTGAGACAGAAGCTCAAAACATATCGGCATATATTCCTACAAACCTTATCTCTATAACCGATGGACAAATTTATTTATCGCCTAAACTGTTTGAGTTAGGTATTTTGCCAGCTGTGGATGTTGGTTTGTCTGTTTCACGAGTTGGAGGGAAGGCTCAATTACCTGCATATAGAACAATTACGGGCAATTTGAAATTAGCATATTCGCAGTTTGAAGAATTAGAATCGTTTGCTCGATTTGGAACACGATTGGATGATCATACACGAAGCGTTATTGAACATGGAAAACGAATACGACTTTGTTTGAAACAACAAGAACTGCAACCAATTTCAGTACCGAGTCAATTAATTGTTTTACTTGCGCTAACTGAAGGTTTATTTGATTCTATTCCAATTGACCAAATGCAGGAATCAGAGGCTTTATTACGTCAACAAAGTTCAAAAATCCCAATTGAAATATTGAACCGATTATATTCCGAAGGTTCATTTAGTCTTGCTGATCGTGGAACTATTTTACAAATTGCTAATGATATTTTAACTCCATTTCAAGATATAGAGAAACAATAAAAATGGAAACATTAGAGAGTTTGCATAGAAAATTGGAAGGAGCAAAAGATTTAAAATCTGTTGTTCGTACAATGAAAATTGTTGCTGCTTTAAATATCGGTCAATACGAAAAAGCGGTGCAATCTCTTGTAGATTATTATTATACCCTTGCATTAGGAATTCTTGTTTACTTGAAAAGTGAAAAAAAAGTAGATCAAAGTGGAAAGACTGAAATAAGACATATAGCGGAGAAATTAACATATTCTATAGTATTTGGTTCTGATCAGGGTTTAGTGGGACAATTTAATGATTCCCTAAGTGATTTTGTTTTCGAATCATTACACTCGATTTCTGGGAAAAAGGAGATTTGGGCAGTTGGTGAGCGAGTGCAATTGCTACTGATTGATGCTGGATTTACTAATACACAGCTTTTTGCTGTTCCAAACTCTGTACAAACAATAACCAATCTAGTTAATCAAATTCTACTTAAAAGTGAAGAAACCCAAAAAGTATTGGATTTAAGTGAAGTATATGTTTTTCATAATCAACAAAAAGCTGGGATTGGCTACCAAGCAGTCTCTAAACGATTATTGCCATTAGATGAAGCATGGAAACAATCTTTTTATGAATATACCTGGCCAACAAATAAGATTCCTCAAATAATTGATGGGAAAGGTCAAACGTTAATCGCTCTCATTCATTCATATCTGTTTACTTCATTATATAAAACTTGTGCAGAATCATTAGCAAGTGAAAATGCATGTCGTCTTGCTGCAATGCAACGAGCTGAAAAAAATATTGATGAATTACTTGAAGATTTAAAATTATCGTTTCATTCACTACGTCAAAGTACTATTGATGCCGAATTGTTTGATGTTGTTTCTGGATTCAAAGCAATAAAAAAGGATGCGTAATTATTTAATACTTATATAATGCTCAACTTTACGATAGGTTACACTATCGAGAATCTTATTTGTTAAAAGTTCTGAAGGTGACGTGATTAAACCTTTAATGTTTCTATAATCGACAATCTTTTTCGCAGAAAAATATTTGAAATACGGATGTGTTTTCATCTCAGAAATGCTTGCCGTATTTATATTTATTCGTTTATGTTGTGATGAATCTAATTTGAACATTCCCTTTATAGAATCGACTAAATAGGAAGAAAAGTTATATAATTCCAACATTTGATTGAGAGAATAGAAACCTCCTATTTTTTCGCGGAATGCTATTATACTATGTGCTCTGGAACAACCAATATGTGGCAATTTTATCAATTCATCTTCGGTGGCAGAATTAATATCAATCGAATAAACTTGTTTTGGGAAGCTTTGCCATTTCTTCTTTTTTAAATTCAGTAATGAAGTATCAATCGTAATGTACGACAAAATCGATTGCTTAATCTGTTTTGGTATTGAATAGATTTTTGCAAAATCATCGGATGTTTTAAATTTCCCACCTTTTGCTCTATATCGCATTATAACATCTGCTTGCTTTTCAGAAAATCCCATTTTCAAAAAACCTTCGATTGGAAGTGTATTTGGATCGAAGGTAAAGAGTGTATAGTTTTGTTTGGTAAAGTTCTTCTTGGGATATTTACTGTAATGATGTCTTTTGAAATCAATATTCCTGTTTTCAATTAGTGGAATGTTGTTTTGAATATCGGTCAATAAAGTAGTTCGATAAAATACAATTGAAATAGAAATAATTATGAGTGCAATTATTCCAATACGTTCGTTCGATGTGAAATGAAAACCGACCATCTCTTATTGCTTATTTTACTGCTTCGGTTATGTTTTTCTTGCGTTTATTATTTGTAAATAAGTCTTTTAATGTGTTGAAACTTCGTGTGTAAGATAGTCCAACACCTTGAGTGTCACCTTTTTTTTCTATATTGTCTATGTTCGACCTATTAAAACCTTTTGCCCGTAATGTTCCTTTTTTATTGAGTTTTACTTCAACACTCACATCACCACCAAATGCATTTGTCTCGTTAGTTGTTGTACCTGTGGTTGATCGACCTGCAGAATATCCATTTACATTTACGATAACTCTATTATTTAGCAATTCTGTTGACATTGCTACTTCTAATTCGCCTGAGCGATTTGTAGTTGTTGATGCAGCTCGGTAATTTATACCAACATTTACATTTTTATTGATATTTGATGCCAAGTTACTTAATTGGCTTAAAATAAGCTCGCTGCTAGATGATGCAACGGAACTTGCTTGTTCATTCCCTTTAAAGGTTGAAGGGATGAAACTACTAAGAACCAACAATGACATAAATTGTTTGTTCTTTTCATCCTCACTCAAATTATTGAAAACTTCTTTTGCTTTTTCATCAGCATCTTTCATGTCAACATTAAATGCAATGTTTGGAGAAAGAATTTTGTCCGTCAGGGCTATTTTACATTCAATAGGAATTCGTTGTTTGTATGCAGGATTACTCGTATCTCCAAAAGCAGCCATTAAAGGGAAAAGTGATGTTTTTAGTTTATATTTTGCAACAATATCGGCATTTGCTTCAAGAGCATTGCCTGTCCATGTTAATTTGCTCCCAGGTTCTATAATAAACTTCTTATTGATAAGATTTCTCATGGTAAACAAATAGTCTCCCGAAAATATCTCATAGGTTCCATACATGTTAAATTTACCTTTTGTGTCGATGTTCATTAAAATAGTTCCATTGCCTTTGCTTTTTATTATATCACCAACTTTTTCATCCAAAATAATTTGTACATCGGCATCGGTAGTAACATCTAAATCGAAATTCATTGTTACTCCATCAAAAGTGGATACTTCTTCTGTTTTCTTCTTTTTAATATTGTTTTTGGTCTTAAAGGTCAAAAAGGTATTATTTTCAACTGTTGTTCCACTATTTATCGGAATATTTATAATTGTATTTGGGTTCGATTTTGCACTAACATCAATTTGTGTATGGTTGAGGTCGCCATATATTTTTGCAATGCCTGTTCCGTACGCTTTGCCATAGAAATAGGGGTTATTATTTAATTTCGTGTCAAGTCCGATAAAATTTTTTGCATCAACAACTATATTGTAGGTTAGAGTATTGAAATTTGGAAACGATAAATCACCGTTTGCTGTTGCGGGATTTCCTTCTGAATCGAATACCTGAATATTGTCGAATAATACCTTTTGTCCTAAAACATTACATCTTCCCGAAAGATTATAGCGTGTATTCAGATAATCGACAAAAAGGCTAGTTTTTTTTAGATCGATATATCCATGAAAATCAGGTTTATCAAGCTTGCCTTGAATTCGCACTTGTCCATTCAAATAACCTTTAAGATCGGAAAAGAAATCTTTTACAAAAATTGAAACGATGCTAAAATTTGCGTTATTAATATCAAGAGTTAAATCCATAATATTGTCGTCGGGGAAATAAAAACCTTTTAAATCTATAGGTTTAACAGTTCCTCGTTGCGTAAAAAGATTAATATTGATACTTTTATTCGTTTCATTCCATTCACTCAAAGCCGACAGTGTACCATAGTCAGTACCAGCAATGTAAAAATCGGTAGCTTTTATTTGAGAACGGAAATGGAAATTATTGGGTATTTCAAAAAGACTTATATATCCTGAAACTTTTCCCTGCATTCCAAGACTTTTGTCCTTTATAAATTTATTGAAATATTTAAGTTCAAAATTCGATAATCCAAGATATATTGAATCTTTTGGATTTTCTGAAATAGTGCCTTCGACCGAAAGTTTTTGGTCATGATTGCTGATATTAAAATCGTTTATAGAAAATGAGTTTTTAATTGCAATCGTGGATTTACTTATTTTCCAAACAGAGTCTGCCACAATTATTTCCGATGGTAATACAGAAAATAGAACTTGCGGTTTATTCTCTGTTAAATCTCGAGAAATGACACCAATTGTTTTAATAAATCCTCGATAAACAATCGAGTCTTTTTTTAGCCAATATCCCGAAAAAACAATACTGTCGTTTTTAATTGTGCCACTTGTAGTTACATTTTTAAATGGAACGTTGAAAATAGGAATATCGAACGTTGATTTGTAAATTATGGTAGAATTTAAAGTATGTAAATCAAAAAAGCCATTACTTATTTTTGTTGAACCAAATTCAAGTGATGGGATGGTGGAATAGATATTTATATAATTTTGTTTTGAAGCATATTCACCAACAATTGTAATCGGACTTTTGAGCGTTATTTCAGGTATCAATGTTTTTGAAAGTTCACTCAGATTTTTTATCATTACTGTACATTTGAATTTATCATCAGCAATTGATTCTTGTTCATCCGATTCGTTAAGCAATGAAGGTAAATATGTCGCAATTGTTTTGGAAATATTTTTAATCAGATTAGATACTGTAAATACACCATAAAAATGAGCATCAACGATATCTGATTCTAAATTGAAATCTGATTTAGATTTAGAATTAATAATATCCAAATGAGCATTATTAATAAATGTTTGTCCCTTTTTATTTTCAAATAAAATTGAGTCAACGGCAATTATTCCGTTTAGGTTGTCGATTTTATTTCCGGTTAGTTTTGTGTGAATGTTGAATGAAATATCAGCTATCGAATCGCCTTTTAAAAAATTGAGACGATGAAAATTTAAATGTCCGACATGAGCATCAAAATCAAAAATTGGTAGTTTTTGACTTAAATCACATTTACCTAAAAAGGTCATGTCGAGATTTCTGTCATCTATCGAAGCTTTACCATTAAATGCTTCGGGAGTTATTACGCCATCGAACTTTATATTTCCATAATGGTAATTGTTAAAATCTATAGATGAAATTGTCCCAATAAGATCTGAACTTTTATATCCGTTTTTATCAAAAGAGCTGTTTATTTTAACAGCCATATCTGTTTTTCCTATTTTGGAGGATGGACCTAATAATTTGCCGATATTAAACATTTCGGTAGAGAAACTACCACTTAATTTTAGTTCATTTTCTTTTTTTAACTGCTTGATAAGAATATCCGAGGTAATATTTCCTAAAGATGTTGATATTTTACCAAAAGCAACAACGTCGTATATAAATCCAGTAAAATTTCCGGTATAGCGAATAGACCCAAATTTCTTAAGCATTGGATTCATTGGGATTTTTTCTCCACTGGTAAATGGATACAACGGAATTGATGCAATATCATTTATCGATGTTCTTAATTTTTTAACATCAATAAAGAAATAGGTGTTTTGAATGTCGGGCAACCCTGTTATTTCAACTCTTCCTTGAAATTTTGTTGAATCAAGCAACGAAAGTGAAGCATCTGTAACGATGAAATCACTTACAGTACCTTTAAAATAACCTTTTGCATCGACAATTTGGTTTAATCCCTTAAGTTCACTTGTAAAGCAGCTAATGTCGGCCATAGAAACATGCGAGTTGTCAATTCGGCAATTCATGTTTACTTTAGTATTGTAATCTTTAAATGATTCCCAACTGTTATAACCGAAATGACCAAAGCGAGCAGAAACATCCGATTTGTCAGTTTTGACACTAAAATCATAGAAATTGATACTTTTATTCGATACAAAAAACTGACTACTAAGTGATTCTACTGTAAATCCACATCGTTCTTTAAACGATAAATTTTGGACTTGACAAACAATAATATTACTTTTAAGTTTAATATTATCTATAATTCCAGAAATGTTTTTGACGTCTGTATTTTCATAATCAAAAACGGTTGGTTCGCTGATCACACCGTCATGATGGTATGAAAATTGGGCATTTTTAAGTTGTAGGCTGTTTACTGTAAATTGCCAGATGTTAGAAGAAGTATCGGTAGAAGTTGAAGCTAACCAATCATCGATATTTGTTCTTCCATCTTTGAGTTGATGTATCTGAAATGTGGCTTCATCTAAATATATTCTGCTTATTGATGCTTTTCTGAGCTTATATGAAAAGCTACTTAATGCAGCACTTAATGTTTTGATTGATGCTATTTTTTCATTGCGTAGGCTATAAACAGTAACATCTTTTAATACAATTTTATTGAAAAATCCAATGCTTACAGCGCCTATTTTTATCTCACTTTTAAATGCAGATGAAAGTATGCTTGCAAAAAGATTTACAGCCCTCGTTTGAGCATAATCGGTTTGTAATGAAGCCCACGCCATGCTGAAAAGCAAAAGAATGCACAACCAAATCGCAATTATCCATTTTAAAATTCGTATTAGAAAAGAACGAAATTTCAGCACAACCAGAACCTTTATTATTATGTTTAAAAAAACGTACCTTTGCAAAGGTATTCAAAAAAAGCTTCAAAAAAGCTTGTTAATTCTATATAAAGAACTGCAAAATGAATGATATAACAATACTTGCAATCGAGTCATCGTGCGATGATACCTCTGCGGCAATAATTCGCAATGGTATTATTCTTTCTAACGTAATTGCTGGTCAAAAAGTACATGAAGAATATGGCGGTGTTGTACCAGAATTAGCTTCTCGTTCACATCAAGAAAATATTGTTCCCGTTATTGATTTAGCATTGAAAAATGCCCACGTTTTTAAAAGTGAACTTTCTGCTGTTGCCTTTACTCGTGGGCCAGGATTATTAGGATCATTATTAGTCGGAACGTCGTTTGCTAAAGGATTTGCATTGTCGCTCGATGTTCCACTAATTGAGGTCAATCACCTTCAGGCGCATGTTTTAGCCAGTTTTATTGTAGAACAAGGCGAAACGATTAAAATGCCGACGTTCCCTTTTTTGTGTTTGCTTGTTTCTGGTGGTCATACTCAAATAATTATAGTTCGCGATTATTTAGAAATGGAAATAATTGGACAAACGATTGACGATGCTGCTGGTGAAGCTTTTGATAAAAGTGCAAAAGTTCTTGGATTACCTTATCCTGGTGGACCACATGTTGATAGAGAAGCTGCAAAAGGTAATTCACAAGCATTTTTGTTCGCGAAACCACAGATAGCAAATCTCGATTTTAGTTTTAGTGGACTTAAAACGTCTTTCTTGTATCTTTTACGCGATCATACAAAATTGAATGCTAATTTCATTCAAGAAAATATTACGGATCTTTGCGCATCACTTCAAAAAACGATAGTTGATATTTTAATTGAAAAACTTGAAAAAGCATCGAAGCAAACAGGTATAAATCAAATTGTTATTGGAGGTGGCGTTTCTGCTAATTCTGGATTACGAAATGCAATTGTTGCTGCTGGAATTATAAATAATTGGGAAACATATCTTCCTAAACTAAAATACACAACCGATAATGCCGCAATGATTGGAATAACAGCATATCATAAATATTTAAAAAAAGAATTTTCAAATCAAGCTGTTAGTCCATTAGCTCGATTTTAGAAATTCAAAATACCCTTTTTTCTTTTACTAGAAAACAGTATCTTGCATAAAAATTTAAGTAATAAAAATGTTATTCGATTTGTATAATGAAGTCTTATAAAATAGAACCTACGATTGTTTCCCCTAAGATTTTTTATGATATCTCTAAGCATTATTTTGAAATAGGCGGATTTTCAAGAATGGAAAATGTTCGTACGTTTTATCAGTCTTATTTTGATTGGTTTGAAAGTCATAAAGCAGAAATACTTGCAACGATTACACCAACAACAAAATTACGTGTGGAACTTCGGATTATATATTTTAATTCAGCATCTCTAAAATGTTTCTTAGATATTTTATTGCAATTTAAAAAACTATATTCCATTACCGATGGACGAGGTTCCCTTTATAATATTGAAATCTTTTGGTATTTTGAAGAAGGTGACGAAGATATGATTGAAGTGGGTGAAGATTATTCTGATGTGGTAGAAATACCATTTACATTTGTTCAATCAAAATCATTATCATAAAATTCAATGTTCAGAAAAAAGTCCAAAATCATTGCCTCATTTACAGGAAATAAAATTGACTACAGTCAGGTTAATGATATCTTGACAACCGTTTGGACAAAACTGGAAGAAGATAAATTGGAATTACCTGAAATTAAACAAATCTATTCTGTTGTTACAGAATTGGTTGAAAATGCTTTTAGATATTCATGTCCTGTAACGGAAAGTCATGACTGTTTAACCTGTTTGATTTCAGAAACAGGCAAAAAACAATATCAAATAGTTATTAAAAATCCAATTGAAGTTTCAAAAACGGAACGATTAAAAGATAAAATTGATTTTGTAAATAGCTTAAATCCTATTGGCTTAAAGAAATTTTACCAACATGAAATAATTAGACAAAAGGATGAAAATCATGCTGGAGCTGGGCTAGGTTTAATTATAATTGCTAGAAAAATAAATGAACCCATAGATTTTAAAGTTGAATTATTAAATAGTACTGTGGCATTAGTCACAATAAAGGCAAAAATGAAATTATAAAATGTATTTATATGACAAAAATTCTATTAAATCCAACAAAACAAACACCCGAAATTGACTTTAATTTTGATGATGTTTGTTTTCTCATTAAAGGTTGCTCGAGACCCGAAGATGTTGAATTATTCTATGGTCCACTCATTAAAAAAATTGATGAAAATAAATCGATTTTAATTGAAAATAAAAAGCATCTAAAAATTGACATTCATATTGTATATTTCAATTCCTCGTCTTTGAAGTTTTTACTTGAATTATTGCGCTTATGTGTCGCAATCAAAGGACCGGATGCTGTAGATGTAAATTGGATTTATGATAAAGATGATGATGACGTAATGGAGGTTGGCCATGAAATATCTGAGGCATTAAATTTATCGTTTGTATTTATTGAAAATTAAAATTATATGTTGACTATTTTTAAACTTATTGAATCATTTTTACTAAAAAGCTTTCATGAGGTTGGATTAAATCCATCTTATTATGAGTTCTTTACTGTAATTGTAATGTTCTCAATATTAGTAATTGTGGGGTGGGTTTCTGATTTTATTACCAAACGAGTAATTCTTACAACAGTAACACAACTCTCAAAAAAGACTGAAACGCTATGGGATGATATTCTTGTAGAGAAAAAAGTGTTTCATCGATTTGCACGGATGTCTCCAGCATTAACGTTTTACATCACGGCTCCATTTGCATTTTATAAATATCCTGATATGGCACACATCATTCAGGTTATCTCAAAATCAATGATGGTATTTATTGTCGCTCATATGTTGGATGCTTTTTTAAATGCTTCGCATTCAATTTATGAATTAAATCCACAGTCTAAACAAAAGCCGATTAAGGGTTATATTCAAGTCGCAAAAATTATCATTTACTTCGTTTGCACATTAATTATTCTTTCTATCGTTTTTGACAAGTCGCTTGTTTATTTCTTTAGTGGATTAGGTGCATTAGCCGCAGTTTTACTGTTAGTCTTTAAAGACACTATTCTCGGACTTGTAGCTAGTGTTCAAATTTCATCGAATAATATAGTGAAAATTGGCGATTGGATTACTTTTAGTAAATATAATGCCGATGGTAATGTTATTGAAATCTCTTTAAATACGGTTAAAGTTCAGAATTTCGATAAAACGATCGTTACGATCCCAATTTATGCGTTAATCTCAGAAGCCTTTCAGAATTGGCGAGGAATGGAGGAATCAGAAGGTCGTCGATTCAAACGAATGCTTTTATTTGATACTCGTAGTGTTCATTTTTGTGATGAAACATTTATAGAAAAAATAAAAGTTGAGCCTATTTTACATACATTTTTTAATCTACATTCTGAAGAAATTTTAAAGCAAACGGCACAATCATCACGATTACTTCATATTACGAATTTGGGCATCTATAGAAAATATGCTGAATATGTGTTAAATAATCATTCAAAGATAAATCAAGACTTGTCGCATTTTATTAAACATGGTCAATTATCGGAGAATGGTATATGCTTGGAAATAGTGTCGTTTACCCGTGATAAAGCTGGGACTCCCTACGAACAGATTCAGGCTGAGTTGGTTGAACATTTATTGGCGATAGCCTCAATATTTGAATTGACTATATTTCAAAAACCTTCGGGATATGATATGCGAACCGTTTAATGTAAATTGTTTTTCAATCAAAAAAACTTATAGAATCTAACAATAGAATACTTGAATATTTAATTTTTTTTATACTTTTGTACTGTTATCAATTATAGCTTTTTAGCATTATAAAGTTGAAAATATAAACGTAAACACATGGAAAATATTTTAATCGAAGGAACGCCTAAAACACCATCAATAAACTTTAATTACGAAAAAGGTTTGATTGAAATAAAAGGTAGATCAATTCCAGAAAATTCAATTGAGTTTTATAAATCAATGGTCGATTGGTTGGAAAAATATGCTGAAAAACCACAAAAGAAAACAGATGTAAATATTCAATTAGAATATTTTAATACCAGTTCTTCAAAATGTATTTTAGATGTGTTTAAAAAAATTGAAGCAATCTATAAAGCGGACAACGATGTTGTTATTAATTGGTATTACGAAGAAGACGATGAAGATATGTTAGAAGCAGGTGAAGACTATCAATCAATTATTCGTGTTCCATTTAAAATGATTGAATTAGAAGAATAATATTACAAATAGAATAAAAAGGGAAGAGGTGTTTTTTAATTAGTGCCTCTTTTTTGTTGCATTAAACTATGGAAAAATTAAAGTATCATTGTCGTTTCTTGTTTGTTTTTATTGTTTTTCTCACATATTCTTGTGGTAAAGAATGTACTGAAGAAAGACGAGAATTAGATCCGATAGATAAATCGGCGATATTGCCTAAGGGAACCTATTCAAATAATGCATCAAACGATACCATGCCAAAATTGACATTTGTGAATGATACCTTAGCAGTTATGTCATATAAAAGAGGCGATAAAATCTATAGATTAACGTATAAAATTGATACTTTTGGTACCACAAAAATTGATCGTAAAGAACTTTATGAATAGAAAATATTTACTTCTAGGTTTACTTTTTTTTGTCCATAATGCCTTTGGTGATTCAATGCGGATAGATTATTGTAAAAAGACAACGTATTATAATACTCAATCGACCAAAGTTGCAGCATATCGTTTACGCCTAATAAAGGCTACCGTTCAACTAAAAGATTCGATAGAGGTTGAACTACCTCAATCGTCTTTTGTTCCCCATCCTTTTCGAGATGCATCATATTCTAAATCATTAACCGATTTGTCAGCCATTTCAGCTATCCCAGATAAAATGTCGGAAGCAAATGATGATGCCATTAAATTGTTTATTGGTATTCCATATTACAATATTTATGGAAAAGAAGTTTACTATGTAAGTAAATAAAAAAGGCCACTATTTAGTGGCCTAATGATAGAAATTTATACTTTCATTATTTCGTCTTCTTTTGTTTTAGCAATTTCATCAACCGATTTTATGCAATTATCGGTCATTTTTTGAATGATTACCTCAGTGTCTTTAAAGACATCTTCAGCCATTCCATCTTTCTTTAGTTTCTTTAGATCTTCGTTTATATCACGACGGATATTCCGGATTGCTACTTTTATACCTTCAGCTTCGTTTTTAACCGTTTTAACCATCTCTTTTCTTCTGTCTTCAGTAAGTGGTGGCAATGAAATTCGAATCAAATTACCGTCATTCATTGGTGTCAAACCTAGGTTTGCAGCAAAAATTGCCTTTTCAATAATTGAAATATTTTTCTTTTCCCAAGGTTGGATTAAAAGTGTCTTTGGGTCAGGTGTATTAATATTTGCAACTTGACTTAATTCTACCATATTGCCATACGATTCAACTTTTACACCGTCAAGCATAACCGGTGATGCTTTGCCAGCTCTAATCTTTTGTAATTCTTTTTCAAGTCGAATAATTGGTCCAGTCATTTTTTCGCTGGTCAATTTTAATAATGCTTGCCTTTTTTCTTCCATCTTTGGATACTTGTTTAGTTTCTATTGCAAAAATATAAAACGTAATGAAATTTGTATTGTATTAATGACCTAAGTCTGAAATAAATTTAATCCTAATTAGTCGAATTTCATCTTCGGTAAAATAATCTTCGCCTAAATCGGCTATGGCATCTTCTATCGATTCATTCGAAGCTTCTCTGAAATAATCATAAATCTCATCTTGGTGATCTTGATCCATCATTGTGTTTATATAGTAATCGATATTCAGTTTTGTGCCTGAATTTACAATTGATTCTATTTCGTCAAGTAATTCAGCCGTTTCAAGTCCTTTCGATTCGGCTAATACATTTAATGGAACTTTTCTATCAACAGATTGAATGATTTGAACTTTTAAACCAGATTTATTTATTACCGATTTAACAATCATATCTTGTGGTCTGATAATTTCATTTTCGGTTACATATTGGCTTATAACTTCTATAAATTCCTTACCATATCGTTGCGCTTTTCCTTGTCCTACACCAGTGATTTTTGTTAATTCATCAATAGTAATTGGATATTGGATAGCCATATCTTCGATAGAAGGATCTTGGAAAATCACAAAAGGAGGGATGCCAAGCCTTTTTGATATTTTCTTTCTCAGATCTTTTATTATTCCAACCAATTGAGGATCGACAGATGCCGTGCCTCCAATTTCGATGTTGTCGTCATCAAAATTCAGATAATCATGATCTTCAGTAATTAAGAACGAGTAGGGCGTTTTTAAATAAGTATGACCTCTTTCGGTGATTTTAAGTAAACCGTAGTTCTCGATATCTTTATCTATCATTCGAGCAATTAACATCTGTCGCAAAATAGCTGACCAATGTTTTATGTCTTTATCTCGACCGATGCCAAATAAAGGCAACTTGTCGTGTTGATAGGTTTTTACATCACTAGTTAATTTTCCGTTTAAAACATTACAAACATGAGCAGCTGCAAATTTTTCTTGCACTTCTATAATTACTTCAATTGCTTTTATAATGTCTTCTTTTGCTTCAACTTTCTTTTTGGGTTTTAAACAGTTGTTGCAATTTCCACAATCTTCGTGCATTTCTTCGCCAAAGTAAGCAAGTAATTGTTTTACTCTACAAACAGACGATTCGGCAAAAGAAACGGTTTCGAGAAGAAGTTGTTTTCCTATTTCTTGTTCAGAAACAGGTTTTCCTTGCATGAATTTTTCCAGTTTTTGAATGTCTTCATAGCAATAGAATGCAATGCATTTTCCTTCACCACCATCGCGACCAGCACGACCTGTTTCTTGATAATAACCTTCCAAACTTTTGGGCATATCGTGATGAAAAACATAACGAACATCAGGTTTGTCTATGCCCATTCCAAATGCAATGGTTGCCACTATCACGTTTGCTTCTTCCATCAAGAATAGGTCTTGATGTTTTGCTCTAGTTGTCGCATCCATTCCTGCATGGTAAGCCATAGCGTTTATGCCATTTGCTCGCAGTATTTCAGCCAACTCTTCAACTTTTTTTCGACTTAAACAGTAAACAATCGCAGATTTGCCTGGATCAGCTAAAAGTATCTTTATAATTTCTTTGGGAGCATCAATTTTCGGACGTACTTCATAATACAGATTTGAGCGTCGGAATGATGATTTGAATATCTTAGCATCGAGCATGCCAAGCGTCTTTTGAATGTCGTGTTGTACTTTTGGAGTTGCTGTTGCTGTTAATGCAATAATTGGTGCATTTCCAATCTTTTCTATTATTGGTTTAATTCTTCGGTATTCTGGTCTAAAATCATGTCCCCATTCCGAAATACAATGTGCTTCATCAATTGCATAAAACGAAATATTAACTTGTTTCAAGAATTCAATATTTTCTTCTTTTGTTAGTGATTCGGGAGCTACATATAACAAGCGTGTTTTCTTTGCTAAAACATCATCTTTTACAATTTGTATTTCTGCTTTACTTAGCGATGAATTAAGGAAATGTGCAATACTGTTATTTGTACTAAAACCGCGCATTGCATCCACTTGATTTTTCATTAATGCAATGAGGGGCGAAATTATAATTGCCGTATCGTTCATTAATAAAGCCGGCAGTTGATAGCAGAGTGATTTTCCTCCGCCTGTTGGCATCAATACAAATGTATCGTTACCGTCCATTAAGTTTTGAATAACTTCTTGCTGAAGTCCCTTAAATGTGTCGAAACCAAATTGATTTTTTAAACAGTCAAAAACCTGTTCGTGTGAATAACCCATGAAAAACTATTATTTTTTAGTATTTAAATATACGAATAATTTTGCTAATCCTAAAATAATAAGTTTATTACCCCCACAATTTTTTATTTGTAAATATATTTTACATCTTTTTGTTGTTTGTATTTGTTTGATATATAATATTTAGTGTCTTTTGTTTGGTTTTTTGCAGGTGATATATATCACTAATCTTTAGCTGTTTTTTACTTAAAGTTTTTGGAAGAAAGGATGTAAAAACAAAAAAGTCTCAATCGTTGATGATTGAGACTTTTTTTCTGATTTTTCTTTATTATTCCTGAATTTTAAACTCAGCCCAATGTTTAATTGTAATATCTTCAATTTTTTTCTTACAGAATGATTCGATAAATGCCGTCGCTAATCGATCATTTGTAATTAAAGGAATGTTATAATCAATTGACATACGACGGATAGTATAATCGTTATCAAGCTCCGTTTTCGATAGATTTTTAGGAATATTAATAATCATATCAAGTTTCTTTTCCTTGATGTAATCTATGGTATTCGGTTGTTGAGCATCATCAGGCCAATAAAGCGTTGTCGCAGGGATACCATTTTCTGCTAAGAAACGTTGCGTTCCTGGAGTTGCAAAAAGATTATATTCTTTCGAAATTAATAATCTACATGCATCGAGTATTGCTACTTTCGATTTTGTAGGACCTGAAGATATAAGGATGTTTTTAGCTGGAATTCGATAACCAACAGATAACATTGCTTTTAAAACAGCATCATGATAATCGTCGCCAATGCAACCAACCTCACCTGTTGAAGCCATATCAACACCTAGAACAGGATCAGCTTTCGAAAGACGACTAAATGAGAATTGCGAAGCTTTTACACCGATATAATCTAAGTCGAATTGATTTTTTAACGGACGATTATATGGCAATTCTAACATTATTAAAGTTGCTGTTTCAATGAAATTATGCTTTAAAACTTTCGAAACAAAAGGAAAGCTGCGTGATGCACGAAGATTACACTCTATAACTTTAACATCGTTATTCTTTGCTAAGAATTGCATATTGAAAGGACCAGAAATATTAAGTTCTTTTGCAATTTGACGAGCAATTTTCTTAATTCTGCGAACGGTTTCAAAATATAATTTTTGAGGTGGTAGAACTATTGTTGCATCACCAGAGTGAACGCCTGCATATTCCACATGTTCTGAAATTGCATAAAGAACGATTTCGCCTTTATCGGCAACAGCATCAATTTCAACTTCTTTAGCTTGTTCTAAAAATTCAGTTACTACAACTGGATATTCTTTCGAAACTTTTGCAGCTAATGTTAAGAAATGTTCAAGTTCTTCTTTATTCGAAACAACATTCATTGCTGCTCCAGAAAGTACGTATGATGGACGAACCAATACAGGGAATCCAACTTCATCAGAGAATGCTAGAATATCTTCAATTTGTGAAAGTTCTTTCCAACGTGGTTGATCAACACCCAAGTCATCAAGCATCATTGAGAATTTATGACGATTTTCAGCTCTGTCAATATTTAATGGCGAGGTTCCAAGAATTGGGACATTTGCCGCATGAAGACGCATTGCTAGGTTATTTGGAATTTGTCCTCCAGTTGATAAAATCACTCCTTTGGGAATTTCCAAATCAATAATATCCATTACACGTTCGTACGAAAGTTCGTCGAAGTATAAACGGTCGCACATATCGTAATCGGTACTAACAGTTTCGGGATTGTAGTTTATCATCACCGAACGATAGCCATTTTTACGAACAGTGTCAATTGCATTTACACCGCACCAATCGAATTCAACCGAACTACCAATGCGATAGGCTCCAGAACCTAATACAATAACAGATTTGCCGTCATTTTCATACTCAACATCATGTTCTTGACCACTGTAGGTCATGTATAAATAGTTGGTTTGAGCTGGAAATTCAGCTGCAAGTGTATCAATTTTCTTAACATAAGGTACGATGCCAAGTTGTTTTCTTAAATTTCGAACAGCTAATACACCATCGTGCATTCCTTTGATTCCCGTTTTAAGGATATAACGTGCTATTTGGAAGTCAGAAAATCCAAGTCGTTTTGCTTGATACAAAACATCTTTAGGTAGAGATTCAAGCGTATTGAATGTTGTTAATTTGTTTTTAAGATTGAAAATATTTTGAAGTTTGTATAAGAACCATTTATCAATTTTTGTGAGTTCCCATATTTTGTCAACAGAATAACCACGTTCAAATGCATCTTCAATTGAGAAAATTCGCATGTCCGTTGGGTTTGCTAATTCTTCTTCAACATCTTCGAAAAAGACTTCGCGATTACCAACAAATCCGTGCATTCCTTGACCAATCATCCGAAGTCCTTTTTGAATAACTTCTTCGAAAGTGCGGCCAATTGCCATGATTTCACCAACGCTCTTCATCGATGAACCAATTTGTTTCGATACACCAATAAATTTGTTCAAATCCCAGCGAGGAATTTTACAAACGATATAATCGAGAGCTGGTTCAAAACAAGCGGTTGTTGTTTTTGTTACAGAGTTTTTTAATTCGAATAAGCCAAAGCCTAATGCTAATTTTGCTGCAACAAAGGCTAATGGATAACCAGTAGCTTTCGATGCAAGTGCCGATGAACGTGAAAGACGAGCGTTTACTTCAATTACACGATAATCTTCACTATTTGGATCGAATGCATATTGAATATTACATTCACCAATAATTCCAATATGACGAATAACTTTTATGCCGATTTCACGAAGTTTGTGATATTCGCTATTTGTTAATGTTTGTGAAGGAGCAACAACGATACTTTCACCGGTATGAATGCCTAGTGGGTCGAAGTTTTCCATGTTACAAACGGTAATACAGTTGTCATAACAGTCGCGAACAACTTCATATTCAACTTCTTTCCAGCCTTTGAGTGATTCTTCTACAAGAATTTGAGGCGCAAATGAGAATGCTGTAGCACAACGATCGCGTAGTTCTTGTTCGTTATCGCAAAACCCAGAACCTTGGCCACCTAAAGTATAGGCAGCACGAATAATTAGTGGATAACCTAAACGATTTGCAGCTGCTATAGCTCCTTCCATCGATTCAACAGCTTCGCTACGAGCCGATTTTACCCCAATTTGATCGAGTTTTTGTACAAATAATTCACGATCTTCAGTATCCATTATGGCTTGAACCGGAGTTCCAAGTACACGAATGTTGTATTTTTCAAAAACACCAGCTCTAAAGAGTGCAACACCACAGTTTAATGCAGTTTGACCACCAAATGAAAGTAATAAACCATCAGGTTTTTCTTTTTTTATAACTTCTTCAACAAAATAAGGAGTTACCGGTAAGAAATAAATCTTATCGGCAATACCTTCTGATGTTTGGTATGTTGCAATATTTGGATTGATAAGTACTGTTTCGATTCCTTCTTCTTTCAGCGCTTTGAGTGCTTGCGATCCTGAATAATCAAATTCGCCTGCTTCTCCAATCTTTAATGCTCCTGAACCAAGCAGGATTATTTTCTTTATTGATTTATCCATGTTTTTGTGTGAATTGTATCAATTTGTATTTTAATTTCTAAAACTATTTTTTTGCTTTGTCAACAACTGCAAGGAAATCATCAAAGAGGAATTCCGTATCGGTTGGTCCACTCGATGCTTCAGGATGGAATTGCGCAGAAAATATTGGCAATGCTTTGTGTTTAATTCCTTCGCAGGTTCCATCATTGTTGTTAATGAACAGAGCTTCCCAATCTTGAGAAATCTTTGCTAAATCAACCGTGTAACCGTGATTCTGTGATGTGATGAAACAACGATTGGTGCCTACTTGTTGCACCGGTTGGTTGTGACTGCGATGTCCATATTTTAATTTATAAGTGTCGCCACCACTAGCTAAACCTAATAAAAGGTTACCCATACAAATTCCAAAGATTGGTTTGCCCGTATAAAGTACTTTTTTAATATTTTCAACAGTTTTAGCTAATTGTTTTGGATCACCAGGACCGTTTGAAATAAACAATCCATCATATTCCATTCCGGTGAAATCATAATCCCAAGGAACTCGAATAACTGTCGTATCGCGTTTTAAGAAACAACGGATTATATTATTTTTCACTCCGCAGTCAATTAATACAATTTTACGACTTCCATTACCGTAAATAATTGGTTCTTTAATGCTAACTTCGTCTACAACATTAGCTTTTCCTGGATCGAAGAGATTGACATCTTGACCTTCAAAAACTATTTTACCAAGCATGGTTCCTTTTTCTCTTAAGCGTTTTGTCAATGCTCTTGTATCGATGCCAAAAATTCCTGGTACTTTATTTTCAATCAACCAAGTTGATAATGTTTTTACTGAATTCCAATGACTATCTTCGATAGAATAATCATCAACGATGTAACCGGTTACGTGTACTTTTTCCGATTCATAAAAACGATGTATTCCGTTTTCGTCTTGTTCATCACTAGGTACACCATAGTTTCCAATAAGTGGAAATGTTGCTACCAAAATCTGTCCTTTGTATGATGGGTCGGTGAGACTTTCGGTGTAACCCGTCATTGCCGTATTAAACACAACCTCTCCCGATACCGAGTTTTCGAATCCAAACGATTTACCTTTCCATTCGGTTCCATCTTCTAGTACTAACTTTACTTCTTTAAAATCAGGCATTTGCTTCTTTATTATCTTTACTATTTCGCTTAAGTCCAAAATTCCACAAATATACTGCTATTTGGCGTTCTCCAAAAAAAAGTAATTAACAATCGGTATAATAATAATGTTTTTTTAAAATTAATATAATCCAAATATAAAACGATGTATTAATAAGGAACTTATATCGAAAATGAACGTAGTACTGTTTTTATTCCAACATAATTAGAATATTTTTTTTATACTTAAACAATAATCAAAATGTTAAAAATATTTAAAAAATTTATTCCTTTTGAATATCGAATTCCGCTCATTTACATTATAATAGGAGCTTTATGGATATTATTTTCTGATGAATTTGTCTTAAAGTTAACCGATGACCCTCATAGAATTCAGATTTTATCTACTTACAAAGGTTGGTTTTATGTTATTGTAACAGGCATAATGTTATATTATCATATTCAAAAAGAATTTAATCGGCGTAATATCCTTTATAATGAATTATTAGCAGCAAAGAAAAAAGCTGTTGAATCCGATAATTTAAAAACAGCTTTTTTATCAAATCTTTCGCATTATATTCGAACACCTATGAATGGAATTCTTGGTTTTGTGAATTTGTTGCAAGACAAGAATACATCCCCCGAGAAACAACAACTGTTTCTCGGGTATGTGAATGAGCGAAGTCAGAATTTACTTCAAACACTCAATTGTATTGTTGAAATTTCTAAAATTCAAGAAGGACAATCCGAATTGATTAAAGATACTTTCAATATAAATAGTTTATTACGAAGTATTACTTCTTCAGAAAATCTAGATTTGAGTCAAATAAAAAAGGATATTTCAATAAAACTTTCATTAGGGATGAATGATGGTGATGATGAAATCTATTCGGATAAGGCTAAGGTTATACAAATCCTTTCAAGTTTACTCCGCAATGCAATTAAGTTTACCGATCAAGGTGAAATTGAAATTGGTTATACGGTTACAAGTAATGCTTTTATCTTTTATGTAAAAGATTCTGGTAAAGGAATTTCAATCGAAAAACGAGAACTGTTATTTCATGATTTTATGCACAATTCTGCTTATATCCATACCGAAGGCGAAGGTGCGGGTTTGGGATTATATCTTTCTTCTGGACTAACTAATCTACTTGGAGGCAAACTTTGGCTTGAAAGAACAAGCCCGATAGGTAGCGTTTTTTGTTTGAGTATTCCTCAACAGTCAAAATAAATAATAGTAATACTTTCGTAAAACAAAACGTTATTGTTGTAAATTTGTTTTGCATGAAGTTACCTGTACGAAATGAATCAATTCTATAAAATAGTTTGTCTTTTAATGTTATTGCATTTTGGATTAAACCAATCAACGAAAGCTCAAAGTGGATTAGGTTTGGTTCTTTGTGGTGGTGGTGCTAAAGGCTTTGCTCATATTGGCGTACTTAAAATTTTAGATAGTCTTCATGTTCCTATTGATTATGTTGGAGGTACAAGTATCGGAGCAATTATCGGTAGCATGTATGCTATGGGCTATTCAGGAAAAGAAATAGAACAAATGGCAATGCAAACTAACTGGGAAGATCTTTTTTCTGATGACGCTGATCGAAATCTTATTCCATTTTTTGAAAAAAATTTAATGGAACGCTACATCTCAACCTTTAAAATAAATGAAAAAGGAATAAAGCTTCCTGAAGGATTTATAAGTGGTCAAAAAATTTTAAATTTCTTAAGCGAAATAACCATAGATGCTCAATCTTTCAAGGATTTTAGACAATTTAAGATTCCATTTTTTTGCATAGCAACCGATATTGCTGAAGGTAAAGATGTGGTTCTCGAAACAGGAGATATTACTAAAACACTGCGAGCTTCAATGTCTATTCCAACTGCATTTACACCATATCTTCTTAATAATCGATTGATGATTGATGGTGGGATAATAAATAATTTTCCTGTAGATGTAATGAAAGAACGTTTCAATGGAAAAATCATAGGTGTTGATATTCAAAAAGGTCTGATGTCTTCACAAAATATTGAATCGTTTACTTCAGTTCTCAATCAACTATCAACCATTTTAGATTTAAATAGATTTACCTCAAACAAGTCGCTCTGTGATATATATATACATCCCGATATAAATGGATATTCAACCATGAGTTTTAATGCTGAAGCTGTTGATTCATTGATAAAACGCGGTGAAAAAGCAGCTCGACTATTAATTCCAGAATTGAAGAAATATTCATGCAATGATTTTGATACAAATAGTACTTGTAAACGTGATTATACTATTTTAAATAATCGTGTTTTTAAAGTTACAGAAATTCGAGTTACTGGTCAAAAACGAAATTCGCCTACCTATATTCGCCAAAAATTAGGAATCGAAATTGGGAAATCTTTTACCTTAGATAAATTGAAATATGGCATCGACAAGCTATATGCAACGAACGAATATGAATATGTTTCCTATCGATTTGTACAAAAGGATGTTCTAGAGATATTTTGTAAAGAGCGAATTAATAATAGTATAGGTGTCGGTATTAACTATGAAAAAGGTACAAGTGCAACAGTTTTATTAAATTACAGTTATAAGAATATGCTTTTCAACGGTGATTTATTTTCAATAGATACTAAGCTATCCGAATATCCAGGATTAAAAACTTTTTATGTTCTCGATAAAGGAGCTATTCCTGCACCACTTGTGAAATTGCAATATAATAAGTTAGGATTTAATTTTTATAATAATGGAAAACATGTCGGCAATGCTCTTGTTAATTTTGGTGTTCTTGAAGCTGGATTTAATTCTACCGGTAAAAATTTGTTTACGGTAGGAGTTTCGACAAATGCCGAAATGTATAATATCTATGACATAATAAATCCCCCAAGTTATATTTCATCAAATACAAAATCAGAAACTAAAATATATTACAACTATAAGCTTTACACAATGTTCGATTCCAGAAACAGTTCCATCTTGCCAATAAAAGGGAATCGTTTTTATGCCTGTGTTAAAATTCATACCGATAACTTTTTTACCTATAAAAAAGAGCTCCCAATGGTTAGTTTAATGATGATGAACGAACGTGCAATAAAACTGAGTAAACGGTTTACATTACTTCAAAATCAAGCATTTCGTGTATTTGTAACCGATAGTTTGCCCCCAACACTGCTTCGTACACTTTTAGGGGGGGAATTACAAGCCGATTTATACGAATATCAGTTACCCTTTCAAGGTCTTCGATTTACCGAGGTCGTTGCAAAAAATGTTGTCCTTGCTGGATTTGGACTTCGATATAATATTTACAAAAAGAACTATGTTTCAATTCTAGCCAACGTAGCAGCATCGTCCGATTTTTTTATCTTTAAGGATAAATCAAAATATATTGCTGGGGCCGGAATAAATTACACTTATCTTAGTCTTTTAGGTCCTTTACAATGGACACTAAGCTATTCAAATGCAAGCAAATCTCTCATTTCGTCGATTAGTTTGGGATATCGTTTTTAATTATTTTTAATCAAATGAGATTTAATTCATTTTGCTATTCAAAAAACAGTAAATTCGCTTTCTATTTTTCGTTTAGTAATTAATATATATAAATATCAGTATAATAATGAATTACAGAGATTCTTTAAGAGAAAAACAAACTATTGTTGTGAAAATTGGCTCATCGTCGCTAACATTTCCAAATGGTCGATTAAACCTTAAACGAATTGAAAAACTTGTAGAAGTAGTTTCTACAATTCATAGTTCTGGAAAAAACATTGTATTAGTTACTTCAGGATCAATTGCCGTTGGAACAGGTAAACTTGGGAAGAAACGTCGACCTAAAACACTTCCAGGAAAACAAGCTGCTGCTTCTGTTGGTCAAGCTGTGTTGATGAAAATATATCAGAAATTTTTTAATGTTCACGATATAAATGTTGCTCAAATTCTGTTAACCTATGATGTTATTCTGGAAGAAGAAAAGAATTTGAATGCAAAAAACACCTTTGCTAAGCTTTTAGAAATGAAAGCAATACCAATTGTGAATGAAAACGATTCGGTAGCAACCGATGAAATAGAAATTGGTGATAACGATCGTCTTTCGGCAATGGTTGCCGGACTTTGTGGTGCCGATTTACTCGTTCTACTATCTGATATTGATGCAATGTTCACTGCCGATCCTAAGAAAAATCCTGATGCAAAACGTCTCTCAATTGTTGAAGAAATTACTCAAGAAATAGAACAGGCTGCGAGTGGGGCAGGTTCATCATTTGGAACAGGTGGAATGATTACCAAAATTATTGCTGCAAAAATGTGCGACGAATCGGGAACCGATACCATAATTGCTAATGGCGATCAACCAGAAATACTTTTTGATATTATCGATGGCAAAGATATTGGGACACTGTTTATTGCATCCATAAATCGCAAAAAGTAAAACTTCGTTTTTCTCTCTAAGTTTTTAGTTGTTATCTTATTACTGAGATAATTGTATTACCTTTGCACAAAATACACAAATAATGAGTGGTACAGTAGCAATTGTTGGTCGTCCGAATGTTGGAAAATCAACCCTTTTTAATAGATTAACAGAATCGCGTAATGCAATAGTTGACGAAGTTTCGGGTGTTACCCGCGATCGCAATTATGGAGAAGTAACTTGGAACGGAAAACAATTTACCGTTATTGATACTGGTGGATATGCCGTTAATAGCGATGATATTTTTGAAGGTGAAATCCGCAAACAAGTAATAAATGCAATTGAAGAATCAGATATTGTTTTGTTCTTAGTTGATGTATATGGCGGAATTACGGATTTAGATAATGCCGTAGCTCAAGTTCTTCGTAAATCGAAAAGAAAAGTAATGCTTGTTGTAAATAAAGTTGATAATCATTCGCAAAGACTTGATGCAACTGAGTTTTATTCTTTAGGTTTGGGCGAATATTATTGTCTTTCATCTGCAAGTGGTAGTGGAACGGGAGAAATATTAGATGAAATTGTTAAAAATCTTCCTGGAGAAAATAAAACTGCTGAAGAAATTGAAGAATTAGAAAAAATACCGAAAATAGCAATTGTTGGTCGTCCAAATGTTGGAAAATCGTCGTTGGCAAATGCATTAATTGGAACCGATAGAAATATCGTTACACCTATTTCAGGAACAACTCGCGATTCTATAGGAACACGTTTTACAAAATTTGGTCACGATTTATATTTTATTGATACTGCTGGTCTTCGTCGCAAAAAGAAAGTTGAAGAAGATTTAGAGTTTTATTCTGTTTTAAGAACAATTCGCACCATTGAAGAAGCTGATATTTGTTTACTCTTGCTTGATGCAACTTTAGGTTTTGAGGCTCAGGATATGAATATTCTTCACCTAATCGTTAAAAAGCGTAAAGGTGTTGTTATTGTTGTAAATAAATGGGATTTACTTGAAAAAAGTAGTAATACAGCAAAAGCTTACGAAGATAATTTACGTGCATCACTTGCTCCATTTAATGATATTCCAATTGTGTTTACGTCTGTTTTAAATATGCAACGTATTCAAAAAGTTTTAGATTCGGCAATTACGGTTAATGAAAATATTCATCGTCGAATTTCGACATCGGAGCTTAATGACTTTTTACAAGAAATTATTGAAATTTCGCCTCCACCATCATACAAAGGGAAATATATTAAAGTAAAATATATCACACAATTACCAACAAAATTCCCTGCAATTGCATTTTTTGCTAGTAATGCGAAATATATTAGAGATCCCTACAAACGATTCCTCGAAAATAAAATTCGCGAGCGTTTCGATTTCAAAGGAGTTCCAATCTCAATTTATTTCCGCGAAAAATAATAGTAATGTCACATTCGGGCGAATTAGCAGCGTTGAGCGTGGCATTTATTTGGACTTCTTCGGCTCTTTTGTTCGAAGTTGCAACTAATCGTTTAGGAGTTTTGGCCGTAAATGTTATCAGATTATTTATGGCCTTTCTTATGCTTTGTGCGTTTTGTTTTATTCAACGTGGAATAGCCTTTCCCGTTGATGCTTCAAATTCTCAATGGATATATCTTTCGCTTTCGGGAATTATCGGATTTATATTTGGCGATTGGTGTTTATTAAAATCGTTCGAACTTTCTGGTAGCAGAATTTCAATGTTGTTTTTAGCAGCAAATCCCGCAATTGCAGCAGTCTTAGGCTTTCTTTTTATTTCAGAAACTATTGGTTTGATGGCTCTTATTGCAATGATTGTAACTTTTACTGGAATTGTAATTGCTGTTTTTGCTCGCAATAAAGAAGGAAATGCTCCTATTTCAATAAAAGGTCTGCTGTATGGTTTGGGCGCAGCCTTAGGTCAGGCAATAGGAATTATTTTGAGTAAAAAAGGAATGGGTAATTATGATGCTTTTGCTGCAACTCAAATAAGGGTTTTTGCAGCACTTGTTGTTTTTATTGTTTATTTATTTCTCAATAAACAAGTTATGGAAGTACTCAGTTCTTTTAAACAAAGTAATATGATGGTTATTTTATCAATAGCTTCGTTTTTAGGGACTTGTTTAGGAGTTGGATTATCATTATTTGCAATTCAACATGCCAATGCCGGTGTAGCATCTTCAATTATGTCTATTGTTCCAATTCTTATTATTTTCCCATCTATATTATTCTTAAAACAAAAGACATCAATTGGCGAAATTGTTGGTGCAATAGTAAGTGTAGTAGGGGTAACCCTGTTTTTTGTATAACCTTACGCTTCTCTATTCCAAAAAAGTTTCTTGCCAAAGCCTAAACGATTGTCTGTCATTTTAACTGATTGTATTGTAAAAGTCCACAGTTTTGTCGATGATAAAATAGCAAAGGGGAAACGTTTTAAATAACTCATTTGCATTTTCGATGATAATTCTCCAGTCGATTCTGCTAAAATTCCAGTTAATTGTGCACCTTGAATTTTCCCAACTATCGAAGTTTCTAAAACAATCGATCCTGCAACGTTAGTATTTTGCAAAGCATCTTGAATATGTTTTGTTTTTTCGTCAGAAGTAAAAATCATTATCATTTCATCTTTCATAAATGAATAAAAACAATTCGCACACCAAGGTTCATCGTTTACTGAAGTTGCAAGCGTTAAAACATGATGTTTCATTATGAATTCAAGGATTATTTTATCTGGTTTTTCCATGATCTATTGTATTGTTTAAACAAAAAGAGACGCACAATCGTGCGTCTCTTTAATAATTAATTATAAAAATTAGATAATCAACATTGCATCACCATAAATTCCAAATTTATAGCCTTCTTTAATAGCTTTGTTGTATGTATCCATTAATAACTCGTAACCTGAAAATGCTGCAACCATCATCAGTAATGTTGAATATGGTAAATGAAAGTTTGTAATCATTCTGTTAGCAATACTGAAATCATAAGGAGGAAAAATAAATTTATTAGTCCATCCTTCATAAGGATTAATAAAACCTTCTGACGAAACAGATGTTTCCATTGCGCGCATAACCGTTGTTCCACAAGCAAATACATTATGACCACTCAATTTTGCTCTATTTATTGTATCAGCAGAACTTTGTAAAATACTTACGCTTTCCGAATCAATTTTATGTTTCGAAAGGTCTTCAACTTCAACTGTTCGGAAATTTCCCATTCCAAGGTGAAGTGTAATAGGAGCAACTTCAATACCTTTTAGTTCTAATTTCTTTAATAAAATAGGACTAAAATGCAAACCTGCTGCAGGAACTGCAACTGCACCTTCGTTTTTAGCATAAATAGTTTGAAAACGATCTTTGTCGATTTCTTCTGGTTTGCGTTTAATAAACTTTGGAAGTGGAGTTTCTCCAAGGTCGAATAACGTTTGTTTAAATTCTTCGTGTGTTCCATCGAATAAAAATCGTAATGTGCGTCCACGAGAGGTTGTATTATCAATTACTTCAGCAACTAATGAATCGTCTTCACCAAAATAGAGTTTATTGCCAATTCTAATTTTACGAGCTGGGTCAACTAAAACATCCCATAAGCGATGATCTTGACTTAATTCACGAAGTAGAAATACTTCGATTTTAGCGCCTGTTTTTTCTTTGTTTCCATACAAACGAGCAGGGAAAACCTTTGTATCATTTAAAACAAGAACATCTTTCTCTTCAAAATAATCATAAATGTCTTTAAAAACCTTATGTTCAATGGTTTTTGTTTTACGATTTAAAACTAACAATCTTGATTCATCTCTATTGTCAGATGGATATTGAGCGATTAGTTCTTCTGGTAAATTTAGTTTAAACTGCGATAGTTTCATCTGTTTACTTTTTATTTGTTTTTATTTAGTAGGATGTGACTCCACATCTTAAAATGTATTCTGTTTATTCTATAATAGCAGTGTTCGTGGAAAAGTTCTTTTCAAATTCGGCTAATGTTAATGCATCATTTAAGCTAAATTTTCCACTTGATGTACGAATCAATCCGTTAAGATAGGCTCCACAACCTAATTCTTTCCCAATATCATTTGCCAACGAACGTATGTATGTTCCTTTTGTGCATGCAACTGAAATCTCAATTTCAGGTAATGCAACTGAAAGTATCGTTATTGACGAAATGGTTACCTCTTGAGCTGCCATTTCATGTTCTTTGCCTTCGCGAGCCAGTGCGTATGCTCTTACTCCATTTACATATTTAGCAGAATACAATGGAGGTCTCTGCATAATAGTTCCTGTAAATTTTGTATTCAAGACTTCTTCAATCTTTTCCTTTGTTATGTTGTCGATTGGGAAACGTTGATTTATTTCCGTTTCCATATCGAACGAAGGAGTTGTGGCTCCCAGTGTTATTTTTGCAATATATTCTTTTGTATCAGATTGATAGTTAACCTGATTCTTTGTTTCTTTTCCTATGCAAACAATCATTAAGCCTTTTGCCAATGGGTCGAGCGTACCACCATGTCCCACTTTTAGCTTCTTGATGTTTAGACGTCGAGTAAGTAAATATTTTACTTTGTTCGCAACATCAAACGAAGTCCAATTTAACTCTTTGTTTATCAAGAGAACTTGACCTTCAACATAATCTAACGTTGCTATATCTTTTGTCTTATTGGTAATTATCAAAATGTTACTCTAGTTATTGAAAATCTACATTTGGAGACTATGACCAGTTGCCAATATCACAATAATAATTATTCCTAAAACAATACGGTAGTATCCAAATACCTTAAATCCATATTTTGTTAGGAAGCTGATGAAAAATTTAATGGCAAGCATTGCGACTAAAAATGCAACTACATTCCCAATTCCTAATGCAATTAAGTTATGTTTGTTGTGAAGTATTTCAGGATTTTCTTTATACGATTTTAATAATTTATATCCCGTAGCAGCTGCCATTGTTGGAACGGCCAAAAAGAATGAGAACTCAGCGGCAACTCCTCTGGTTAGTTTTTGTTGCATACCACCAATAATGCTTGCAGCACTGCGACTTACGCCAGGAATCATTGCTATACATTGCCACATTCCTATAATAAATCCATTTTTATTGCTTATATCTTTTTCGTCTGTTATTGTGTGTTTAGTGAATAATTTATCAATAAACAATAATACGATTCCACCTACTAAAAAACTGATTGCAACTGTTATTGGGCTTTCTAAAAGAGTATCAATTTTATCTGAGAATAATTTACCGAATAATAATGCAGGTATAACAGCAATTATAAGTTTAATATAAAATTGCCATTTTGTAAAATCGAAAAATTTCTTCCAATATAATACTACAACCGACAGAATTGCTCCCAATTGAATAGCAATTTCAAATAATTTTGTGAAATCATTCTTTTCTATTCCCATTATCGAACTGGTTATGATCATGTGACCTGTTGACGATATAGGTAAAAACTCCGTTATTCCCTCAATAATGGAAATAATGATTGCTTGCAACCAACTCATTATTTGCGGAATAATGTTTTAATTATTTTAGAATCAGCTTTCAACATGATTGCGAAAATTTCGAAAATAAAGCCAAATATAATGACAATTGGAGCTAACGTTATTCTTCTAAAACTAAATATTTCTGGTGTTTGCGTTGGGTCATTGTGAGGATAAAAGTCATTTGGGTTAGTTGCTGCTCCTCCCGACATAAGCAAAAAACCTATAATGATTATAACTAATCCAATTGCTAAAAGGATGTAATTTTCTTTTTCTAGTGCAAAATCTTTTTTCATTGTATTGTATTTGTTAAATGTATAAATTATCAGTTTTAATATTGATGTATTTGTTTACTGCAAAATACGTAGAAATTGAAGTAATTAGTATGCCTAAAAGAATTACGGACAAATATAATATCCCCAATAGCTCAAAGTCAACATACGAGGCGATTTTTTTAAAATCATTTTGTAAATAGAAAATGATACCACTCAACATTGATAAAGCAACAAATGCTCCAACCAGACCATTTATAGTCCCTTTCAAAACAAAGGGACCGCTTATAAAACCTCGAGTTGCTCCAACTAATTGCATCGATTTTATTGTAAATCGTTTTGAATAAACACTTAGTCTAATTGTATTATTAATTAATGCAATGCAGATAATAAGCATCATTGAAATAAAACATAATAATATAAAAGATATGCTTTTGAGATTTTCATTTACAAGATGGAGTAGTGATTTTTGATAAGTAACTTCACGTACCATAGGATATTGAAGTATCATTTTTTCAAAATTAGCTAAACTATCAGGTTCAGTAAATTCAGAATAAAATTTAACATCAATAGTAGCTGGAAGTGGATTATAACCTATAAATGAAATAAAATCTTCACCTAAATCTTTTTTTAATGTTTGAGCAGCTTCGTCTTTGCTAATAAAGCGTGTTGCTTTAACTCCTGAAATAACTCCGATATCTTTTTGGAATTTTTGCATATCAACAGCTTTAACTCCATCTTTTAGAAAGATGCTAAATCCAAGATTTTCTTTAACGTAGCGTGATAATGTGTTTGCATTCAAAGCAATAAGTCCAAGAATTCCTAGTAAGAAAAGGACTAGTGAAATACTAATAATTGATGTAATGAACGATGTTCGAAGTCGGAATGTTATCGATTTGTTCTTTTTTTCAATCATAGTAAACCCAAAGATATTATAAATGCAAATGTAATATAAAATTAATAGGTTAAACCACTTAAACGATAATTCATAATTTATTTGTTGTATAATCTATGACAATTCAAATAAAAGCAGTAATTTGGGTCTGTTTTGAAATCATAAAGCATTGCATTAAATTATAGCCTATTACTATTTTAGTTACGAAAATTGTTTAAAAATATATATACATGAAAAAACAAGTATTCTCAATGATAACATTAGTGTTAATGCTATCAATATCAGTATTTGGACAATCAAATAAAACAGTTGATCAACAAGTGTCAGAACTTATGAAAACCATGACACTTGATGATAAAATAGGTCAAATGATAATTTCTGATTTTGGCTCTTTACGCTCAAATATAAATGATATTGCAACATATAAAATAGGTAACATTCTTTTTGGAGCCGATTCTGATCCAGAACTTAATACAGCTGGATCTTGGGCTTTTGTATGTGATTCCTTACAAAGAATTGCATTATCTTCCAACCTTCATATTCCTTTATTTATTGGTGCTGATGCAATTCATGGTCATAGTAATGTTTCTAATGCGACAATTTTTCCTCAGAATATTGGAATGGGTTGTACACGAAATCTTCGTTTAGTTTCGGAAGAAGGTAGAATAACTGCTAGCGAAGTTTCTGCAACGGGTATTCGTTTAGTCTTTTCTCCAAGTTATGTTACACCCCTTGACGAGCGTTGGGGTGGAACATATGAAGGTTATGGTGAAGATCCATCATTAGTTACTCAAATGGGAAATGCCTATGTAACTGGATTTAATTCTTTGCTTTTACCTGATGGTGGACGAGCATTGGCGTGTCCTAAATTTTCTGGGTATGTAAAATACAATCCCGAAGCTTTGGAAGGTAAAAATAATGCTGTTTTTGATTGTAAAATATCAGCAATTGACGATTCAACGTTAGTCGGTAGTGGAGCTATAATGGTTTCATCTATGTTGTTAATAAATAATCAAAAAACCGATAACCAAATGAAAGTTATTGAAACGTTCAAGCAAAAATGTGGGTTTAAAGGTTTTGTTGTCAGTGATTGGGAAACAGCGAGCAATATGCAGGGAGATTATTATTCTGTTGTTAAAAATTCAATAAATGCTGGAGTCGATATGTTTATGGAAATAAGTTCAACGAAACAATTTATTGAAACCATGAAACAATGTGTAACCAGCGGTGATATTTCAAAAGAGAGAATTGATGATGCTGTAAAAAGAATATTAACACAAAAATATAAAACAGGTCTTTTTATCCATCCACTGTCTTATCCCGAATTGCTTGAAAAGATTGGAGATAAAGGGAATAAAAATATTGCTCGTCAATGCGTTCGTGAATCGGCAGTTATTTTATTAAACAAGAATAATGTTTTACCTCTTTCAAAAAAAGCAACCAGAATTCATGTTGCGGGTTCTGCTGCAAATAATTTAGCTATGCAATGTGGTGGCTGGACAATTGGTTGGCAAGGTCTTGGTGAAAAAGAAATACCTGGTAAAACATTTCTCGAAGCTTTAAAACAGGCTGGTACAAATTCCAAAATTACATATAGTAAAAATGGTCAAGGAGCTACGGGTTCTGAAGTTGGAATTGTTGTTATTGGCGAAGAACCTTATGCAGAATGGTATGGTAATAAAAAAGAATTGTTTCTTAGTCAAGAAGATATTAATGCAGTTATGAATATTAAAAATGCAAACGTTCCCGTCATTTGTGTTGTTTTATCTGGTCGTCCATTAATATTGGATCCTATCTTGAATTATTGTGATGCAATTGTTGCAGGTTGGCTTCCTGGTCCTGAAATTGAAGGGTTAACAGATGTACTTTATGGCGATGTTAAACCCAAAGGACAACTTTCGCAATCATGGCCAATGTCGATGAATCAAGTTGGAGAAAATATTGGAGATGCAACATATAATCCTTTGTTTCCCTATGGTTTTGGAATAACTACATTAGAATCGAATAAAAACAATTCACCTCGATTGCTATCGGCAAATGTTATAAAACGTGGAGGTGCCATTGAATTAGCATTTTCTAAACCGATTACTGAATTTTCTGCAATCGATAATTTTTCAATAACTACGAATGATGGAACGCAACGACCTCTTTCAGGTGATTTTAAAGTTGACAATCCGTCATCAATTATTCTGATATTAAAAGATTCGATAAAGGTTAATCAAAAAGTACAAATAAATTTTGAGTTAGGAAAAATAAAATCGAAAGATGGTGGCGAAGTTTTGCCATTTAAACATTTTAACGTTTTCAATCCATTAACAACGTTAAAACGAATTTTTAAAATTCCAGCAATGATTCAGGCTGAAAAATATTCTGATCAAAGAGATATTGATATTCAAGACTGTTGGGATGATAAAGGTGGTCAAGCTATTGTTTTAGAAAAAGGAGAATGGAGCGAATATTTATTGCAAAGTAATTTTCCGGGATTTTATAGTGTAATTTTTAGAGTTCAATCGTCTAAGAAAACAGAGCTTTCGATGAGTGTTGATGGTAGAGAAATTGGTGTCGTAAAAGTTCCAGCAACAAAACCTGGAAGTTGGGTTTCAGTTGTTATGAAAAAAGTATATGTAACAAATGGAAAACAAACGTTTACCGTAAGTGCAAAAAATGAAACAGTAGCTATTAACTGGATTTCTTTTGATGCATTCGTGAATTTTTCAAGTAAATAGATTAATATAAAATATGGATAATATAATTCCAAAAACAAATCAAAAACGAATTGTAATAATCGGCGGAGGATTTGCTGGGTTGCAATTAGCTAAAAAGCTAAAAAATGAAAATGTTCAGTTAGTTTTACTTGATAAACACAATTATCATCAATTTCAACCTCTTTTTTATCAAGTAGCAACTTCGGGCATTGAACCGAGTGCAGTATCTTTTCCTATTCGAAAAATATTTCAGAGGCAAGAAAATCTTTTTTTTAGAGTAACAGAAGTTCTGTCAATTCTGCCCGATGAAAAGCAAGTAGAAACTGCAATTGGTAAAATTGATTATGATTATTTGGTTATAGCAACTGGTGCGAAAAATAATTTCTTTGGATTGAAGAATGTTGAACAATTTTCATATCCAATGAAGACGACATCTGAATCAATTATTTTACGAAATAAGCTTTTACAAAATATTGAAGATGCTGTAGGGAATAATGATGATGAAGCCAGAAAAGCGTTGCTTCATACGGTTGTAATTGGTGGTGGACCGACTGGAGTTGAAATATCAGGTGCACTTGGCGAAATGAAAAATTTGGTTATACCTCGTGATTTTAAGGAACTCAGTAAAAGTGAAGTAAAAGTTACCATAGTCGAATCTGGTTCGAAATTACTTTCAGCAATGTCATTTAAAGCTTCCTTGAAAACGGAAGTCTATTTGAATGAACTTGGTGTTGATATTCTTAAGAATTCGCAAGTTGTTGATTATGATGGTGAAATTTTGAAGTTTGCAAATGGAAAAGAAATTAAAACACGTGCGGTTATTTGGGCTGCAGGCGTGGCAGGTAATACTATTGCAGGTTTAAAAGAAGGAATTACAGGAAGAGGTAATCGGTTTAAGGTCAATGAATATAATAAAGTTGAAGGTTACGAAGATATTTTTGCAATAGGCGATATTTCTATAATGGTTGCCGATCCAAAGTTCCCAAATGGTCATCCTCAAGTTGCTCCAGTGGCAATTCAGCAAGCGAAATGTCTTGCTGGGAATTTGCAGGAAATTATAAATGGAACTGATACTCGTAAAGCATTTCAATATACTCCACTAGGTACAATGGCTACCGTTGGGCGAAATCTTGCCGTTGTAGAGTTTAATTACTTTAAATATTATGGCTTTTTAGCTTGGGCTACTTGGTTATTCGTTCATTTAATGTCGATTGTTGGCATTAAAAATCGCTTATTTATTTTCTTAAATTGGATGTGGAGTTATTTTACCTATGACCAATCTTTACGTCTGATAATCAGAACATGTAATTGTAAGCCGGAACAGAAAAAGGGTACAAACGAAAATGACTCATAGAATCTTATTTCGAATGAATTCACCTTTTCGTAAAGCAATCGATTCCATGCCATTGTCGGTAAAACCTGTTTTTGCTGGTCTATTAGCGTTGGCGATTGCAGGTTTATTCTTCTTCATTTGTTTTCGGCTAGAGTTGTATATATATAACCTTGATGTTAGAGGCTTTTCGGGATTGTTGCAGGATACCAGTAATCCTATTTTCGTTCCTGTTTTGCGATATTTTATGGCAATACAAACTATTGCATTATTCGCAATAACACCATTGGTTGTGGCATGGTGTTATGATAAAAATGTTTTATCACTTTTCTTACTTGATAAAAAACCTCCTTTGTTTTATCTCGTCCTTTCAGTCTGTCTAATCATTTTTGCAAATCCATTTATTAATCTTTTATTAGAGTTTAATGGAACTGTGATGGATTATATTTTAGGAGCTTCAAATTCATTAAAAGACCAAGATTTAGGAACACAAAAATTGGTTGATGCACTTCTGAAAAATACAAGTCTATTGTCACTAATGATTAATACAATTGTTATTGCATTCTTGCCAGCAGCTCTCGAAGAACTTTTTTTTCGTGGTTTTTTGCAGAAGGTAATACTGAGCAAATATATGAATGTCCATATGGCAATTTTGAGTACAGCATTCTTTTTTAGTTTTATCCATTTTCAATTTTATGGTTTTTTACCAAGATTTGTACTCGGAATTATTTTTGGTTATATATTACTCTGGAGTGGTTCTTTATGGGTAACGATAAGTATTCATTTTGTGAATAATTTTATGGCCGTATTTGCAAATTATCTTGTCACACGTCATCTTATTGAAAATTCTATAGATTCAATTGGAACAGGTTCAACAGCGTTTTGGGGATTGTTGAGTGCGGTAATCGTCAGTTGTATAATCGGGGTAATGTATAAAAAATACCAATCGAAGCAGTTTGTCAAACCGATTCAATCGACTACATTTGCGTAAATCTTAAACATAAATAATGAATGTAGTAATAGGTGCAAGTGGTTTTTTAGGTTCACATTTATTATGTCATTTAGCACAAGGCAACGAAAAAGTACGAGCTATTTTTCGTAATCAACAATCAATTCAAGCTACAAAACAATATTTAAAATATTATAATCTGCCTTCAGATTATTTGAATGAAAAAGTAGACTGGATTCAGGCCGATATTTTAGATTTCGAATCATTATCTCTCGCTCTACAAGACTCCAGTTACGTGTATAATTGTTCCGGTTATGTTTCGTTTGATAAACGAGATAAAAACAAAATGATAGCTGTTAATGTAAAAGGGACATCAAATATTGTAAATATATGTTTGCAAAATAATTGCAAGAAATTAATTCATGTAAGTTCTATTGCTGCACTTGGGGAATCAGATGCAAATGAACTCATTACAGAAGAAACTCAATGGTTAAGGACAAAATCCGAATCGTGGTATTCCATTACAAAATTTAATGCTGAAACAGAAGCTTGGAGAGGGATTGCCGAGGGATTATCGACTGTAATCGTTAATCCTTCCGTTATTCTTGGACCAGGAAATTGGAACCAGGGAAGTCCTAAGCTTTTTAAAACGGTTCATGACGGGTTAAAATATTATACCAAAGGAGTTGTTGGATATGTTGATGTTCGTGATGTTTGTCGTGCAATGATTCAGTTAATGCAAAGTTCAATTGAAGGCGAACGTTTTATTGTATCGGGTTTCAATCAAACATATCAAGAAGTATTTACTGAAATTGCAAAATCAATTAAGAAGCCATTGCCAACGAGAAATGCATCACCTGCAATACTTTCAATAGCTTGGCGCTTCGATTTGATTCGATCAACCGTATTAAGTACAAAGCCACTAATAACTCGAAATACGGCAAGAACAGCGATGAAGCAAAGCTTTTATTCCAGTCAAAAACTTATTGATGCTTTAATGTTCGAATTCAAATCTTTTCATGAAACAGTTGGATATACTGGAAAATGTTTCTTAGACGATTTGAGTAATTAATTATTGTTTTCTTTCGGGAAATAGTTGGATGGTGAAACACCAAATCGTTGAGCGAAGCTCGTCGAAAAGTAATGTGCATCGGCAAATCCTAACTCAAAGGCAATATCCGCTATTTTATACTTTTTTGTTTTAAGCATTTCGACAGCCTTATTGAATTTAAGCATGAGAATATATTCTTTGGGTGTTTGTCCTAACGTGCCAACGAATTTTCGATACAATTGCGAACGGCTTAAGAACAGTTGCTTTGCTAATGAATCGACTGAGAAATCAGGATTAAAGAGATTTTGAATTATTAAATCGGTAGCTTCTTTTGTAATTTTATCACTATATGATTCTGGTAAAGCGGCTTTCCCTTCAGTAATTATGTTGGCCTTATAATGTTGATTAAGGAGTTTTCTGTTTTTAATTATTGTATTAACTTTTTGTTTTAAAATATTTGTGTCAAATGGCTTTGTAATATAATCATCGGCACCACTCATCAAACCTTCTATTTGATCGGATTGAAGGTTTTTTGCACTTATTAATATTATTGGAATATGGCAAGTTAATGACTCTGATTTTAACATTTTGCATAGTCGCATTCCATCGAGCGAAGGCATATAAACATCACTAAGAATGATATCGGGAATTACGTTTCTCGCAATTTGTATTCCTTTTTCACCATCATTAGCACCATAGACAGTGTAACTATCCGAAAAAACTTCGCTTAAGTAACCTATTATATCTTTATTATCATCAATAATTAACATCGACATTTCGGCATTTTCAAATTCAATGCTATGTTCAGAAATTGCAGACTTACTACCATTGTCAGTAGATTGAAGTGAATCACCTTTGGGAAGGAAAATTCTAAAGATGGTGCCTTTTCCCAAAGCACTTTCGATTTCAAGTGTACCTTTATTCCGTTTAATGAAAGATTTACAGATCATTAATCCAAAACCTGATTGATAATCTTTAGCTTGTAATTCATCGTTCGATAATAAACGTTCAACAAATGGAGGTTCCATTCCTTTGCCATTATCTTCTATTTCACAAACAACTTGCGTATCTGTTTCTTTTATTGAAATATGTATTTCCCCTTTTTTATGGGTAAATTTTATGCTGTTAATGATAATATTACGAATAATTGCATTAATCATTCTGGGATCTACAAGAGCTGTCGTATTACAATGGTTGCTTGTTTTAATTGTAATTTCTTTTTGCATTGCAGAATCATTAACAAGCGATAAAACATCTGCAATACAATTTGAAATGTTTGTATTTATTGGAATATGAACTATCGTTTTGTCGTTGCCTAAACTCCAGTCAAGAATACTAACCATCTGATCCATCAATTGTGTTGATGAATTAACACTCATTTCTATCGCTTTTTCTAAATCATTGAATTCTTTGTTCTTTATTCTTTTCTGCATCAATTTTAAAATTCCTTGCAGAGACCAAAGTGGCGATTTAAAGTCGTGAGCAATTACGGTCATTAATTTGTCTTTCAATTCTAAGGCATCTTGTAATTGGCTGTTTTTTAATTCGATAATAAAATGATTCTCTTTGATGTCTTCGTATTGTTTTTGGATGGTAGATTTTTGAAATTCAAGATGTTGATTCATAATTGTTAACTCTTGAGTTCGATCATCAACTAAATATTCTAATTGTTTGTTTATTCGGCTAATGGTATGTATCCTATATCGAATATAAAGCCAAATCGCAATTAAAATAATGATTATCAAAAAGAATCTGAACCATAATGTTTTCCACCAAGGAGGTAAAATGATAATTTGAAGACAGATTGGATTTATAATCCATTTCCCTTCGCTATCAGTTGTTTTAAGCATGAAGGTGTAATTACCTGGTGGAATGTTCGTAAACTGAACTTTTCGGTCGTTTTGAGTTTCAATCCATGAATCGTTGAATCCTTTTAATAGATATTTGAATTTCGATTTATTGTTATCTACAAAATTTAAAGCTGCAAATTCAATAGTTATGTAGTTTCGGTCATAAGTCAGTTCTAATTCTTTTAAAAAAGAAATGTCTTTAATAATTCCGCTTCCTTGGGAATTAGGCTGTTGTTCTGTGTTATTTATAGTCAGTTTTGTGAGGTATAATTTCGGTAAAAGCGTTTTTGTTTTTTGTTTCTCATTTAATACGACAAATCCATTTAATCCTCCAAAATATAAATATCCATTGCGACTTCGTAAAGTCGATTTACGAAAATATTGCATTTCAGGCATTCCCCATTTTTGCGAAAAGTCTTCGAGTTCTTTGTCCGATTTTGAATATCTAAATAATGATTTATAGGTAGATATCCAGATATTTCCAATTGAATCTTCGAGTAATCCGAAAGGTTTTGATAGATCAGATTCTGGATATTCAAGCAGATGAAAGCAATCTTGTTTCTTATCATATAAGCAAACTCCTTTTGATGAATTAGCCCAAAGTTCTCCTTGTGAATCGAGCAGTAAGTCCATCACATTATTAACCGCGCTACTATTTTTTAAGCTATCTACTTTTGAATAATTATAGATCTTGTTGTTTGAGTATCGATACAGTTCTGATCCATCAACAAACCAGACGTTTTTATCGTTATCTATTACTGTTTTAATTGAATATCTGGGAATTTCGGCAAATGGACATTGTTTTAAAAGTTCATCATGTGCTAGGAAACGCATTGTTTCAACATTAAATATTTGAATACCATCGGTTGATGTATTGCACCATAGTAGTTTTTTCGTCTTTTCGAAATGTAAGCCAAAGATGTTCTGTAACAAACCATCAGAATGCGGATTAACATATTGAATATTGGTAATTGTTTTAGTCTCAATATTGAATATATTTAAACCTCCTGCCCATGTAGCAATTGCGAGAATATTGTTTTTAATTTCACAGATATCAAGAACGGCATTCGATGACAAACCGTTTTGTTTCGAAAAAGTCTCAAACAAACCTTGTTTCTTATCAAATTTCGCAAAACCATTTCCATCGGTACCTACCCAGATATTTCCAATATGATCTTCACAAAAACAGCTCACCAAATTGCCAGGCAATGAGCTTTTATCTTGCGATTTGAAGTAGTGAGCGAACCAATTTGTCATTGGATTATATAAACTGATTCCACCTCCATTTGTTGAAAGCCAGATATTTCCTTGTTTATCACAGAGTGCATCTTGGATACTATTGGAACAAATCTTTTGTTTGAAACGTGAATTCTCTGTGAAATTTAAACAAGAATTTTTCTTCTTATTGTAAATAATGAGCCCATCAGTTAGAGTACAAAGTAATAGATTTCCATTACTATCTTCACTCATCCCATGGAAAACGGTTGTGAACTCTTTGTTTGTTACTGGATTTATTAACTTTTGTTTGAGAAAAATATCAGTTTGAGAATCCTTAATATATAATCCATCAGAAGTTAAAACAAAAAGATTTTTTTTAGAATCTTCCATTAATCCTCGTACCTGTAGATTGTTTATCCCTTTGTGTAATGATGAATAATGGATAAACGATTTTCCATCCTTCGATAATTTTTCAAGTCCGCCTTCGTATGTTCCGAACCAAACATTATTCTTCGAATCTATACAAATATTAAATATTGAATTATTTGAAATACTTTTGCAATCAGTTGTAATATGTTTAAAATATTGACATTTGCCCGTTTTAATGTTATAATAAGCCAAACCTTCGCGGGTTCCAATCCAGGCATTTTGTGAATTATCGAAAATAATGTCTTTAACCCAAGGTGTTTCAGGTAATGGTTGATTTGGGAAATTTTCGCCAAGAATGCTTATGCTATTATTTTCTAAATGGAATATATATACACCTGAAAAAGTTCCAATCCAAAGGTTTTTATTTCTATCTTCTTTTATCGATGTAATATTGTTTTTTGAAATATCCGACTGTTTTGTCCTTTTAGATTGTGGTAGATTATAGTTTACAAAAGCATTTCCATCGTATCGACACAATCCTCCTTGGGTTGCAAACCAAATAAACCCACGACTATCCTCAAATGTTCGATTTACATAGTTGTCAATTAGGCCATTCTCTTTGTTTATTGTTCGGAAATAATAATTATTTTGACAATCGGCAAATGACCAAAATAGTGAAACATATAAAAACGAGAGTAATACTTTCTTCATAAACAATTATGCGAAAACAACAGTAAGAAAAATTTAAAAACCCTTCAATTTGAAATACCCCAACACCTCTTAATAGTTCAAATATATAAAATCTACATTAATAACAATATTCATTTCCAGAATTAAATCTCATAATTGTACTGTAGCTATTTCAATATCAAAGTGAAATCGATGAATTAATTATTTGAAAATTCTAAAAAACGGAATAGTGTAGATAGTACATTAAATATAAACAGCTGATGTTGTTGTGTTTTGTGGTTATTACCAGTAATTAGCATGTTGATTTGTTGCATTTATCCTGTGAATTTTGACACAAATGTGTACATATTTTTTTTGAAAGAAATCTACTTTTGTTATCAAGGATGATATCGTGAAGTTGGTGAAGTTTTGCATTTATATTGTTTATACATTTTATCGTATTTCAAAACATGTTATTTAAGGAAATTATACGATTTCTGATTTGTGTTTTTATCTGTTGTTTTTTTACAATTGATATGAATGCAGTAATAACGTCTGATACAGTAAAATTGTCTACATGTAGAAATGAAAATGTTACACTCAGTCCAGGAGGAGGATTGTCATACTTATGGCAAAATGGTTCTACTGCAAGTGCAATAGATGTAAATGCAGATGTAAACAAAACAGTTCGTGTTACTGTTGTTCATAAGATAGATACATCAAATATAATTTTTGTAATCATCCCAATTAGTTGTAATATAAATGCTGGACCCGATATTGCAATTTGTAAAGGATCAACTGCAAAATTAACCGCCGCAACAAATGGTCGATTTAAAGAATGGACGCCCATACCTTCTGTTTCTTCGCTCCCAACGATTTCTATTAACGTAAATCCATCAGTAACAACTTCGTATGTTGCAAAAGCTATTTTCCCAGCTCAAAATCTTATTTTAAATGGAGATTTTGAAAAAGGTTTTGAAAATTTCACGTCAGATTATACCTATGGCGATTCTGTTTTAAAATATGGCTATTATGTCATTGGTAAAAATCCTTACAGCTATGGTCCAATATGGGCAAGAAATTTTACTGATCATACTACAGGAACTGGTCGAATGATGATTGTCGATGGAAGTGAAACTGTTGGTCAAGACGTTTATCGAACAACGGTATTTGTTCATAAAGGAGATGATTATGTCTTTTCTACATGGATTAAAAATGTTAAAGAAGGATTAGATAATCCTGCTAAATTGAGGTTTTATATTAATGGTCAAGCATTTGGAAGTATAAACTTACCCGTTGGCGAAACCAATTGGGTTTATTTTAATACTTTTTGGACAGCACCTTCGGATACGACTATCACTATTAGTATTAAAAATCAAAACACCAGTGGCATTGGTAATGACTTTGCTTTTGATGATATGGTCTTTTCCGATTATGTTACTTTATCTGATACTGTTGTTGTCACGGTTAATCCTATACCTGTTGTTATTGCATCAACAAGTAAATCGTCTATTTGTGTTGGCGAAAGTGTTACTCTAAATGGGAATAATGCATCCACCTATGTTTGGAATAATAATGTTGTAAATAATGTTGCTTTAAAACCAACAATAACTAAGACTTATACAGTAACTGGTACTGATAATAATGGATGTGCAAATACATCCACCGTTTCAGTTATCGTTAATCCAGTACCAACAATTAAAGCTACAGCCAATCCTACGTCTATTTGTAATGGCGAAAGCTCCATTCTTACTGCATCAGGTGGGGTTTCTTATATTTGGTCGAATGCTATTGTAAATGGTGGAAGTTTATCTCCAACATCAACACAAACATATAGTGTAACTGGTACCGACTCTAAAGGCTGTTCAAATTCAGCAAACGTAAACATCATCGTTAATCCATTGCCAACAATCACTTCAAATTCACCAACTATTTGTTTTGGGAAATCAACCATATTAAATGCAAATGGAGCCAATTCGTATATTTGGGATGGTGGAATTATAAATAATACAGTCTTTTCACCAACAGCAACAAAAACCTACAATGTCACAGGAATTGATACAAAAGGATGTCAAAATATTACGTCTGCTATGGTTACCGTCAATCCTTTGCCAACGATTTCGGTTATTACCGGACCAACAGCATTATGTTTCGGACAATCAACAAAACTGAGTGGACAAGGAGCTCTGTCATACATTTGGGATAATACAATTACTGATAATAGTTCTTTTGCCCCAACAACAACCAAAACATATACCGTAACTGGAACGGATGTTAATGGGTGTAAAAATAAAACATCATCAACGGTCATTGTTTATGCACTTCCAACAATTACGTCTTTATCACAAACGATTTGTATTGGACAAACAACCAAACTACAAGGTTCAGGTGCTTTAACGTATGTGTGGGATGGTGATATTTTAAATAACATGGTTTTTTCTCCAACAAGAACATCCATTTATAATGTAACTGGTACCGATGTTAATGGTTGCGAAAATAGTAGTTCCGCAAAAGTTACGGTCAATCCAGTACCAACCATAACTGCAGTTTCACAAGTTATTTGTTTTGGGAAGTCAACCAAATTGAGTGGAAATGGAGCAACATCTTATGTATGGAGTGGGGGAATTATCGACAATACTCTTTTTACTCCAACAGCTACAACAACATATAATGTAATAGGTATAATAGGTACTGACACAAAAGGATGTTCAAATACTTCATCCGCTACGGTTACGGTTAATCCACTTCCAACAATTACCGTTTCAACACAAACAATATGTTCGGGACAAGCTACCAAATTAATTGGAACGGGGGCTGTAAGTTACGTTTGGGATAAAGGTATTTGGGATAATATTTCATTTACACCGATTGTTTCCGATACCTATTTTGTAACAGGTACCGATGGAAACGGATGTAAAAATACTTCGTCGGCAACGGTAAATATATATCCATTACCTACCGTTACTGCAGCTTCGCAAACAATTTGTTCTGGCCAAAAAACAACGTTGAGTGGTCAAGGAGCTATTTCATATGTTTGGGATGGCGGAATTACTGATAATACCCTTTTTACTCCTAACGGTTCATCCGTTTTTACTGTTGTTGGTACCGATGAAAATGGATGTAAAAATACAGGAACAGCCTCTGTTTTTGTTAATCCATTGCCTAAACTTGTTTATAATGCTATTCCTCAAATTTGTGAATATTAAAATCCAGTAACTATTGATTATGCAAAACCTACAGGTGGAGTCTATTCTGGAATTGGCGTTTCGGGAATGCTGTTTAGTCCAATAGTTTCGGGATCCGGAGTTTATCCAATCACCTATATATATATCGATGCTAATGGTTGCAGTAATACAATCAATCAAACGATTACGGTAAACACAAAACCCGTTTTAACCTTCAATCTTGATGCACAACGATGTTACGACGCTGGCTTTTTGCAATTATCGGCAAGTCCAGCAGGAGGTGTATTCTCTGGAATCGGAGTTGTTGGGCAATCATTCAATCCAACCATTCCTACATCCGAAATTCCAAATCCAATAAGTTATGGCTACTCCGATCCAATTACTGGTTGCGCCGATACCATTACCAAAAATATTATTGTTCATTACACACCGCCACCGGTGGTTCACAATGTTCAAACATCAACGATTGCTTTACAAACGTCAATTCCAGCAATAGGAAATGGAACAATGCATTGGTATGACGATGCCAATTTAAGTACACAATTATATATTGGAAATCCCTATTATCATGGATATACAAATACTATTTATCGTTACTACTATATTACACAGGTAATAAATGGTTGCGAAAGTATTTCTGATACCATGATTCTTAAGATTGTAAGTTGTGGAACACCACCACCTCAAGTAAATACTCCAACGTTAAAGTGTCTATATCAAGATCTTGATACCGTATATGTTGCAAATACCGTTATTGATACTAAAGTTGCAAGAGTTATTTGGCGCGATGTAAATGATGTTATTGTTTCAAATGCTAAAGCTTTTGTTCCTTCATTTACTACTGAAGGTTCAGTCACCTATCAGGTAGCTCTTGATACTTCTGGTTGCGAAGGCGCTGGTGTTAATGTTACTTGGTCGCGTTACAAAACACCAACACCAATTATTGATCCTGTTCCATCACCTTGTCATGGATTTGCGATTCCATCGTTCACTGCAACAAATATTCATGGAACGGTTAAATGGTATAACACAGCAACTCTCGATACTTTAGTTGGAACGGGCAATACCTTCAAAACAAAAGATCCGAATTCTGTATTACAATATTATTGGATAACAAATAACGATATGTGCATCAGCGATCCAGTTCGCGTACAAATAGTTATTTATCCTAAACCGGCACCTCCATCAGGATATTTTTTATATGAATCCTGTCAAGGTTCGCCTATTCAGGCAATGAGTGTAACACCAAGTATTGGAACGACATGGTATGATTCGAAAAATCAGATCTTAGGAACAGATATTTCCTCATATACACCGCCGTTGTCAACATTAAAACTCGATCAAAAGATACGTTATACTACCATCTATTTCGATGGACATTGTTATAGCGATCCATTTGATTTTGATTATTTGCTGAAAAGAAAACCACTTAAGCCAAAATTACATCCCGATACTATATGTCTCGGAAGCAAACGTGTGACTTTAGATGTTGGTTTGGGCAATAATGTTACATGGAATTTTCCAGCTCTCAATAAGCAATATACAGGCTTAAGGATTAGACCAGACATTACGACTGTTGGAACATTTAAGTATAATGTGTGGGATGAACTAAATGGATGTTTAAGCGATATAGCTTATGATTCGGTTATTGTAGGTCCTACGCCTCAAAATGGAGTTATCGGACCTAGAAAAATATGCGAAAACACCACAAAACAAGCATTTAGTGTGACATCGAAAAATCCTAAAAGTTCATATTCTTGGGCTATAACGGGCAACAGACCTACGTATAGAGCAAATGCAAAGGTTGAATATTATCAAAATTTTGATTTCCTAGATCAAGGAATCGACACTATTTATGTAACCGAAACGAACGAATTTGGTTGTACAGGAACTGATAGTGCGGTAATTCGAATAGCTCCAACGCCTATACCCGATTTTGTGTATGACATTCCTAGTGAAAATTATAAATATCAATTTACCAATGCTACGGATTCTCTTTATATCACCGATGGTACATACAAAGAGTTGTTGCCACTTGCATTTAACTGGAATTTTGGACGTGAAACCGATACGCTTATTCCGCAATCTTGGAATCAATATTTGAAAGATACCGTTTATAAAGTAAATTATCCTTTTGGAGCATACAATGTTTTATTAATGGCATCACCAATCGGTTATGTTTGTGCCGATACCATTTCAAAACCGATATACATTGATATCAGAGAAGCATTATTTGTGCCAACAGCATTTAGTCCCGATCATCCATCACCCAATTTAAGTGTTTTTACCGCTAAAGGGTTTAACCTGAAAACCTATAAAATGTGGATATATGACATTTGGGGAAATCTGCTTTTTTATACCGACAAATTGTATAACGGACAACCCCTCGAAGGATGGGATGGAACATACAACGGGGTGATTCAAAAAGTCGATTCCTATGTTTGGAAAGTTGAAGCTGAATTCCTTGATGGTGTGTTATGGAAAGGTCAATCGGGTGCAAAAACTCAAGGGAATACAACATTTGGTAATGTGTTATTGTTTCGTTAATGGGGTTTCAAAAACAGTAGCACCAAATAGATGAAATGGCTAGTATTTGTAACAGAATATTAGCTATTTTTGTTTTGTATAAAAATGAAGGTTGTGAATACGAAAGATAAGATTTTTGCAGTAGCAAAAAATACGATAAATGAAGAAGCTCAAGCGGTTCAAAACCTAATCAATTATCTTGATGATGATTTTGTTGAAGCGGTAACCCGAATATTACATTCAGAAGGTCGGTTAGTGATTACGGGTATTGGAAAGAGTGCCATAATTGCAAATAAAATTGTAGCCACACTCAACTCTACTGGAACTCCATCACTGTTTATGCATGCTGCCGATGCCATTCATGGCGATTTGGGAATGATTCGTCCCAACGATATCGTTCTTTGTATCTCGAAAAGTGGTAATACTCCCGAAATAAAAATTCTTATTCCACTCATAAAAAGAGGTGGAAATACAATAATTGCAATGGTTTCGGAAACCAAATCGTATTTAGCCGAACAGGCTGATTTCGTTTTAAAAGCTACTGTTTCGAAAGAAGCTTGTCCCAATAATCTTGCTCCAACGAGTAGCACAACGGCTCAACTTGCACTTGGCGATGCTTTGGCAGTTTGTTTGCTCGATATGCGTGGTTTTGGTCAGGAAGATTTTGCCAAATATCATCCAGGTGGTGCATTAGGAAAGAAAATGTATATGAAAGTAAGCGATTTGTGTACAAAACTTAATCCACCGAAAGTTTCGCCCGACGCATCAATAAATGAGACGATACTTGAAATTTCTCAAAAACGACTTGGTGCTACTGCCGTTATTACTTCCGATGGTCAATTGTTAGGAATTGTTACCGATGGCGACTTACGTCGAATGCTCGAGAAATATCCTGATTTTTCAAAGCTAAAGGCTATTGATATAATGACTAAAAATCCTAAGATAATTACCGATTCTGCTTTAGCAATCACTGCGTTTAACTTGATGGAAGATAATAAAATCACACAGCTTGTTGTTTCGAAAGGCGATAAATATGTTGGTATTGTGCACATGCACGATATTTTGAGAGAAGGGATAGTATAGTCTATTTAATGGCTAATTAGGGTCTACTGAAAAACTTTCTATCCCTTGCTATATAAGGGAATAATCATAATATTTGCATTAGTAAGTGCATATATTTATGGTAAAAGAATCAAAAAGGCTTGCATCTAAGCCATCTTATA
>Ga0302296_1000067_pt1 | contig 87913 bp, 65 predicted proteins | sample III_Fen_N3_1_FD_194546 | JGI IMG/M metagenome (GOLD analysis project Ga0302296, IMG submission 194546) | Peat permafrost microbial communities from Stordalen Mire near Abisko, Sweden - III_Fen_N3_1 | ecosystem: Environmental > Terrestrial > Soil > Wetlands > Permafrost | place: Sweden: Abisko... | reverse complement strand
TGATGGCAGCAATTGGTTGGAACTTAAAGAAATTAATGGAGAAGCTCAAAAATGGGCTTCTCCAAATATACCTTTTCTTATTCTCAAATAATTATTGTTTGATTTTGAGTTCTTAAGGAGCGACTAATTACTCAATACAGGATTATTAACAACGTTCCTCCTTTTACAAAGAGCTTATTCTTATTCTCTTTGTAAAAAAGATATCTATTTTGTAAGCACAAATTTATTTTGATAAATAGTCTCTCCATGATTTATGGCAACAAAGAAATAACAGCCAGACGTTATCCCATCTAATGATATTAGTTGATTAGCAGCAGATGCTTCCATCACTTTAACACCTAATACGTTGTAAATAAAAATAGTCGCAGAAGAAGGTAGGTTATGCGAAAGTTGTGTCTGATGTTGTAATGTAATAAAATACAAAGACTGTATAGGAACTTCTGTTTTAATCATCATAGAGCCATTACTGATGTTTTGGTTGAATAAAGCTAAATGCCCACCGTTACTAATATTAATAGTCGAGTCTAATAATTCTAAATTAACTATTTGTAAATGGAATATAGTATCTGAGAGAACAAACTTTAAAACAGTTGAATTTGAAACAGAAATGGATTTAATTGGAAAAACAGTTGAATTTACAGTTAAGAGAAAATTTGACACTTTTGGTTCACTTGCTATAAACCCATTAAATTCTGTTGAAATTATTTGTCCATTTGAAGCTACATTTGTTGATATTAAATTTGCAGGAGGAATATGTATGCCTTCAATAAAATCAATAAAATCTAAATTAAATTGATAAGATATGGGACTAAATTCTATTATGAAATTTCCTTTTTTAAGTTGTCGTGTAATTCCATAATCAAGAAATTTTGCAAAATTTGCAGTTCGTGCAATTATTAACGTATCTATCGTACTACTTATGCTATCAGATATTGTTACTTTAATTTTCATTAAATCTGCACAAGCATATTTAAAACGAAAAGTGAAAATGGTGTCTTTTAAAACAGCAATGCGATATCCAATTTTGTCAAGAGGTTTAATAACAAGGTAATTACCATTAGAAGACGATACATTCGTAGTCGTATACATTGATCCTACTTTATAGTATGTGTTTTCTCCTTCAACTCGTCCAGGAAGAGTTACTCTTGAAGCTTCTTGACTAACTGTATTGATTATGCTTTGAGAAAAATCAGTTAAATAAGCACCCTTAAGTGAACGGATTTGCCCATTATCTTTATATGAGAGAACAACAGTATTCCCAAACTCTATTTTTTTGTCTAAATTAAAAGTCAACGTTGAAGAATTTAGTATAGCCGTATATTTTACGGTATCTCCATTTATAGTAATTGTGAAATCATTTATTTGCGAAAGTGGGGATATATTATTATCGGTATTGAGTTGAATACTAAATCCTGAGTTCAAAATCGAAGAATTCTTTATTGCTAATGGTTTTATTGGACCTAAATTACTAACTACAAATTTGTTGATGTCTGTAATTGTGCTTTTATCAGTAAAATTAATTAATCCTGAATTATACGAACCTGTTATCGTATCAATAATACTTAATCTTTGGGGTAACCTTAGAAAAAGGGTATCGGTTGATACAAGAATTGACGTTGGAGTAAAACTGGACTGACTTGTTGATATTAAAAACTTGTTAGTTTCTGTATTAATATTTTTCGAAAAAATGACCATTATTGTTTTTCCATCTTTTGTTAACTCCGCCCTTAACAGCTGAGGTGTAGATCCTTTCAATTTATTAGATATTTTAATGTCTTTAAGACCTTTTATTATGAAGTTATTGGTGTCTGTTAATATATCAGAAATCGATAGATACAATGATGTATCTGTCAAATCTATAGCATTATTAAGTTGTAATGTTATTTGATTGCTGTCTATTTTGGCAAGGTTTATTGTCATTAAACCGCTTTTACCCGTAAGAGTAACAGCTGATGTTGGAAGTATATTTTCTTTTAATGATTTTGAAAATAAAATTGTAATTAATTTATCATCAACAGTGTCGGTATATGCACTTACAACCGCTGGCATTTTAAGTGGTTCAAAAACAAAATGCAAAGCAGAATATGCTGGCAAATTATACGAACAAGAATTGAAATTATTAATTGTTTTAATTGAATCCCTTTGTGTAATTGTTGCATTTGTACTGTCAAAACCATAAACACTTGCATATATGTATTTGCCATTAATTAAAGAAAGGTCTGCTGTTACTGTTTTTGCTATTTTATTTATTGTAACAATATGCAGACGATTGTTCTTATCAATTGATGCAAACGATGAAATCGTGTCATTTGATCTATTCAAAGTAGGTATCGAAATATTTCCAAACATAGAATAGTTATTATCATAATTGGTATATAATTCAAACGCTGATTGCGAAAATGTTTCAAATATAGTTGAACCCGTTGCATACCATTTGTTTGCACAAAAAACATTTTGTCTACCAAAGACTCCTAGAGCATCAGCTAATGCTAAACCTCCGGAAAAGTGATCTTCTCTTCCGTAACGATATTCTGTAATTCCTATTTTTGTCCCGGGATTCCAGATATCAATAGACGCTTGAATCCGTTTTAATACTTTTAAAGGTTGACCGCTCAGAAGTCCGCTCTTTTCAATATATGTTTCATCCCAAAGCGACCGAGGTGCTTGCAGTCTGGCTTTAATAGCAGTTTGGGTTATAGGCTCTGTTCCTCCAGATGTATTTACAATTTTAACATTGTCATCACCCTGAGCTTCAGGATACCAATGGAAATCAACAACATCAACAAGTCGTTTGCCGACTTTATCTGAATTTATTTTCATTGAATCCAAGTATAATGCTAAAAACCATCCATATTTTGGAATATTTTGATTCCAATTATTATCATTACTGTTTAAGGAACTCATTCCATACCAATTGGCAAAAGCTGGTCCAAACACTAGAGCAGTAGAGTCAATTCCCTTTATAGTTGTTGCAGCACTTAATGTCGTTGAAAACAATTCTTTCATTTTCAAAATGGATGGATGAAGCATTGGATGTGTTTTATTCCACAATTCAGGTTCATTATCTATACTATAGGCATTAATACCGCCTTTGGAGGCTAATCCTTGTGTCGTTTTTAAATAATTAAGATATTCATCAATATATACAACTCCATCAGTTAAATCTGGACTTTTTGAATATGCCGATGGCTTTGAAAATTGAACCTTATTCCAACAACTGCTTGGTGCTTTTGTCGCTATTCCTGACGTTGCGGCAACATAACCGGCAGCTGGAATCGTTGTTAAAAAAAACTGGTTATATGTCTTTGCTATATCATGATTGTATGTTGCAACAATACCCGATTGACTTTGCAATGATGCTGGAATCTCGGTCAAAAGATAAGAATCACTTTGATTATAATAGTCACTTCCTGCATTTGAAAGCCCATTCTCCCAGTTATATCCTGTCCAACGATTGCCACCCTGACGGATAGATTTAACAGATTCATCACTATAATTTCCATTTACGCCATATATATATGGACTGATCGGATGAAGCACTGAATCTGGATAAATTGTAATCAACGTTTGTTGCGATTTTGCACTTAACGCCAAACAACAAATAAATACACGAATAAAATATTTTTTAAACATAAACTGAAAGATGTAAAATTTTTAAAACAAGAAGAGATTCTTACTATGAAATATATTATAAAGGAATACAAATGTAATCTAAAAAAAATATTGATAAAAACATTTGGAATATATCTTAAAAAAAAGTTACTTTGCTTGAAAGTTTTAATTAATATTAATTCAAAAATAAAAAAGTATGAAAAAAGTTTTACTAACGGTTGCGGCTGCATTTGCTGGTATGGCAATGTTTGCAACAGACATGACACATCAGGACAGTGTCGCATTCTTTTGGAAAGCGAAAACATTTGCGACTAAAAGACCAACATTAATCGTGTTTGACTATAGCGATACTACATTCGCACATGGTCTTAATTTCAAAAATTTCTGGACTCAACACTCTGAAGGTGCAACGATAGATCCTTTAGACGGTGTCTATAAATATGATTGGGATAAAACTGAACAAGCTTTAAAAATAAGTTTTGATTATTCTAAACAATCAGGTGATAATTATTCTGCGGTTCTTAATTATACTTGGGTAGATCAAGTAAAAGACGCATCAAGTACGTCTTTCAATCCATTCTTGCAAAAGGACTCGGTTGTCGGAATTATGCTTGATATGTCGAAAGCAAAGAAAGCGGTTGGTCGTAAACTTGTTATTCACTGCAAAGTAGTAGGAGTGTCTGACAAAGCTCAAATTCGTTTTGATTTAAGCGATGCTAATGGTCGTCAATCAAATATGTATTCTCCAAAGCATACTGTTTTACCATCAAGCGATTATCAAGATATAACTTTTGATTGGGGATTAGATGCAGATGAAAGTGATGACTGGAATCAGAATGTAAGTGCATTAGTTGATGGATATTCATCAAAATGGTTGGATATTGACAATGGTCGTAGTGTTGGTGTTGTCGGCAAACCTATAAATGGACTTCCTGGTATTGGAGCAGGTGGTGCTGATTTAATTAAATTGGATTCATCATGTATTGTTAAATGGAATATCCAATTAAATGATGGTAAAATTGCAGCTGCAGCAGCAGACAAAGCTTTCCAACTTTATGTTAAAACAATTAAAATCGGCGATCAATTAGCTGAAGATGCTGATACTCATACTTTTGGAGGTCCTTTAGGGACAGCTTCTAAAATTGTAAAAGCTGCTAAGAAAATCACTCCAAATGTAGGTTCTAAATTTGCATTTGAAGGTAAAGGTACTATGGTTAATATCTTAGGTCAAGTTGTTGCTACAGGTACTAATTCAATTGATGCGTCTTCTGTTGCTGACGGTGTATATTACATCATCATCGATGGCGTTGCCTCTAAAGTTATTGTAAAATAATTTTAAAATTATCATAAAAATAGAAAGCCGGGTTTTTCCCGGCTTTTTTTGTTTTAAATAGTCTTAAATAATCTATAGCTGAAAAAGAGTTTTACAATTATTTGTTGTAATTTTTGCAACATCATCGATGCTTACATTTTTTATATCGGCAACCTTTTGAGCTATATTTTTAAGATACGACGGCTCGTTTCTTTTCCCTCTAAATGGTGTTGGTGCGAGATATGGAGAATCGGTTTCGAGAATAATATGTTGTAAATCAATATTTGATAAGATACCGTCAATCCCTGATTTCTTAAAAGTTACGATTCCTCCGATGCCGAGTGTAAAGCCAAAATCTATAGCTTGCTTTGCTTGATCGCTATTGCCTGAAAAACAATGAATGACACCTTTAAAAGACGAAATGCCGGATTGCCGAAGTACTTCAAAAGTTTCATCAAATGCATTCCGAATATGAATAGCAACCGGGACGTTCATCGATTTTGCTAGTTGAAGTTGATACAAAAAGGCGTCAATCTGCTCTTTATAATAGGTTTTATCCCAGTATAAGTCAAGTCCTATTTCACCTATTCCGATATACTTATTAGGATTACGTTCAAGTTCCTTTTCAACTATTTTCAATTCCTTTTTATAATCATCATTTACGGATGTCGGGTGTATTCCCAGTAAAGCTTTACAAGCGTCGGGAAACGCGTCACAAGAGTCTTTCAACAGAGAAATCGTTGTGCTGTCAATATTTGGAAGTATAAGCGTTTCAACACCCGTTTCTTGAGCTCTTTTAACGACTATATTTCTGTCCGCATCAAATTCTTGAAGGAAGATATGACAATGCGAATCGATTAATTGCATGATTAATCAGACAATTTCGTTGAAAATGCTTCGAATGCTTCTATTAATTGTGGATATGCCATTGGTCTGCCTGTTTTTGCATTAACACAAACAGCGGTAACTTTACCTTTCAGCATCAATTTGTTATCGCTTTTTCGATAAATATCTTGAAGGAAAATAAATTTAAGGCTTCCGTCTTTGGCTGTCGCATTTTTTACAACAAATTCGTCGCCACTTCTGAGAGGAAATTTATATTCCAATTCTATTTTAATGACCATTGCATCAATACCTTCTTCATGCATTTTTGCAAAGTCAAGTCCTACCGAATTAATAAATTCATGACGGGCATGTTCTAAATAGTTTTGATATACAGCATTATTTACAACACCTTGTAAATCGCATTCGTAATCTCTAACCTTAAAAGGTAATTCAAAAAAGTATTCCATTGCTATAAAGCTTTTGTTCATGCAAATATACATGTTCAAATAATTTATTTATGATTTAAATCTTAAATTTGTTTGCAATAAAAGTATATGCTATATTCTATTTTATTTTGGTTGTTATCGGCTCAAACAGTTGTAAAGCCTTGTCCTTGCAGACATTATGGCGTTCCTCATGTCAAAATCCACAAAATTGATTCAAAGAAATTACCTCAATGTGTAACTGAATCATCAGGTCTGCTTATCATCAATGACACGATGCTTACGATAAACGATAGCGGCGGTCTTCCGTTTTTATATCGTACCACGACTGCTGGCTCGCTGATTGATTCTGTGTTGGTTCCTGATGCAAAAAATAGTGATTGGGAAGCGTTAACGTATGATAGACAGTCCGGGGTTATTTATATTGGTGATTTTGGAAATAACAATAACAACCGGACTGATTTATGTGTTTATAAATATCAGACTGGAGCAAAAACTCAGAAATTGCTCTTTACATACACAAACCAGCACGAATTTCCTCCTAATAAAAGGGAAAATTGGCTATTTGATTGTGAAGCAATGGTGACTCTCAATTCTTCCATTTTTTTGTTCAGCAAACATAAGTGTTCGAATCAGGAAATGATATATCAAATGTCTGTTGATTCTTTAAGTCAGAAATTGTATCCGTTGTTCCGGTTTAAAATTAGAGAACGAATAACAGGAGCAACGATGTTGTCAAATGATTTAATAGCCTGCTTATCGTATGGCAAGATTTTGATTTATAAAATGATATTTGCCGATCGGCGTTTAATTGACCTGCAATTGGTGAAATGTAAACGCATACCTTTTGCTCGTCAATCAGAAGGAATAACCTACGATTCTGTGAGTAAATTGCTTTATGTGTCAAACGAACAAAGAGACTTGTATGTTTTTAAGCTTTGTTTCGAAGACTGATTATGTATTCGTTCTGTTGTAACTTTTATAAATGGAATAAATGCCCCATTCGGGTAATCTTTGTGTGAATATAAAATTCGTTATGGAGATTTGTTGGAATTATAATTGGAACATATTCCACCATTTCAAGTCCATAGCCTTCCAATCCAGCACGTTTTCGGGGATTATTTGTCATCAGTCGCATTTTCTTAACACCAATAGACCGAAGAATTTGAGCACCAACGCCATATTCGCGTTCATCTTCATCAAATCCTAATCTCAGATTGGCATCAACAGTATCGAGTCCTTCTTCCTGTAATTTATAAGCTTTTAATTTATTAAAAAGTCCGATACCACGACCTTCCTGATTCATATATACAATCACACCTTTGCCTGCTTTGTTAATCTCTTCCATTGCCTTATGAAGCTGTGGACCGCAATCGCATTTCATTGAACCGAAAATATCGCCGGTGGCACACGATGAATGAACTCGAACCAAAATTGCTTCGTCAGGAGTCCAGCTCCCCTTTACCAATGCAACATGTTCCAATCCGTTCGATAATTGACGAAAAGGAATAATATCGAAATCACCAAATTCGGTCGGTAGTTTTACTTTATCGCCCATCTCAATGAGGCTTTCACTTTCCAATCTAACAGAAATTAGGTCGGCAATTGAGATTATTTTAAGATCATATTTCTTTGCAATTTCAATAAGTTGAGGCAAACGAGCCATTGTGCCGTCGTCGTTCATAATTTCGACCAATACACCTCCGGCTTTTAATCCGGCCATCTTTGTTAAATCAACAACAGCTTCAGTATGTCCGGCACGTTTCAACACTCCTTTGTTTCTGGCTCGCAAAGGGAATATATGTCCAGGACGTCCTAGATCCGATGGCTCCGTATTGGAATCAACAAGAGCCCTAATTGTTTTTGATCGGTCTGCTACAGAAATACCCGTTGTACAACCTTGTCCAATCAGATCTACTGAAACAGTGAATGGGGTTTCATGTAACGATGTGTTCACCCCCACCATAAGATCAAGATGTAATTCATCACATCGATCTTCGGTTAAAGGTGCACAGATAAGTCCACGACCATATTTTGCCATGAAATTAACAATTTCAGGAGTAACTTTTTCGGCAGCACAAACAAAGTCGCCTTCGTTTTCACGATCTTCGTTATCAACAACGATAATTACTTTCCCTTGTCGAAGATCTTGAAGAGCTTGCTCAATGGTATTTAATGATGATGGTTTAGATTCGTTCGAATCCATAATAAAAAAATATTTTTAGACGGATGCCTTTTATTTGTATATGTAATGCAAGGATTTATTGGTTTCCTTTTAAGGCTTTTAACTCGTTTTCCAATTCTTTTATTCGAGCCTCAAGTTTGTCGAGATTTTTAAAGTAGATATATGATTGCTTGTATTTACGAGCATTTAATGCTGGCGATCCCATAACCATTTCGCCGTCTTCAATGCTTTTCATCACACCTGATTTAGCAGCTATCCGAACATTGTCTCCGATTCTGATATGTCCGCCGATGCCTGAATGTCCGCCAATCATTACGTTTTTCCCTATTTTGGTAGAACCGGCAATTCCTGTTTGACCAACAATTACGGTATCTTCTCCTATTTCACAATTATGAGCAAGTTCACAAAGGTTGTCGACTTTTGCTCCGCGTCTGATAATGGTTGATCCCATCGTTGCACGATCTACCGTTGCATTCGAGCCAACTTCCACATCATTTTCGATTACAACATTTCCCGTTTGTGGGATTTTTGCATATCCGCCTTCTTTTAGAGGTGCAAAACCAAATCCATCGGTTCCAATGATAGCTCCGGCAAGGAAGATACAGTCGTTGCCAATAACACAATCGTCGAGGAAAACACATCCCGAATGGACAAGGGTATTGATTCCCAGTTTACAATTGTCGTGAATGGTAACATTATGAAATATGGTAGAGTTGTCGCCAATAACGACGTTTTCACCAACATACACAAATTCACCAATATATACATTTTTACCAATTTTTGCTGTTTTTGATACTCTAGCTGTTTTTGATACTTTACGTTTTTTAATCATTCCTTTTTGGAACATTGTAAGTAGTTTCGCAAAAGCTGAATATGCATCATCTACACGGATAATCGTGCATGATATGGGTTTTTCGGGAACGAATGTCTTATTGACCAATAATGCCGAAGCCTGTGATGTATAGGCGTATGGTATGTATTTTGGATTTGCCAAAAAAGACAATGCACCTTGTTTACCTTCTTCTATTTTAGCTAAAGTTGAAATAGTTACATCTCCATTTCCTTCTATCGCCCCATTCAAAAGTTGTGCGATTTGCTTTGCTGTGAATTCCATTTTATATTGTTTTTAGACCCTTAAAATTTTAGGCTGTAAATATACACAAATTTTCTATTTGTGTATATTCTAAAGTCGGTGAATAACCTTTTTTATACGGGGAATTGTTAAAAAATGAATTAATGAACTTATTCGGGAATAGAGCTAAAACGAGCAAAGACTCCCAATGGTAGTTTCTTATTGAAACCATCTGTCAGAAATAACTCACCGTATTCTTTACGGGCTTTGAAATCTTTGAAAATATCGGATATAAGATTTTCCAATATCAGACTTGAGAAACTGAGAGAATATGAGTTGAGTATAAGAAAATAATTTTTACGATCGAGTATTTGAGCTACTTCTTTCAGTAATTGATTGATGTCGCGTTCCAATTTCCAATTTTCGCCTTTCGCTCCGACACCAAAGGCCGGTGGATCGAGAATGATACCGTTATAGGTATTGCCTCGGGCTATTTCCTTTTGCACAAATTTGCGGGCATCTTCTACAATCCAGCGAATGTCTGTTTTTTTCGATAATGCAAGATTTTCATTTGCCCATGTAACCACCTGTTTTACCGAATCAACATGAGTAACTTTTGCACCGCAGGCTCGTGCTGCAACGGACGATATTCCGGTATAGGCAAAAAGGTTCAGAAATTTTGGTTCGGCAACGCCCAATTCTTTTACATTTCGTGAAATATAGTCCCAGTTAACAGCCTGTTCCGGGAATACTCCCACATGTTTGAAACTTGTGAGTTTTAACTTAAATGTCAAAGAAAGTGGTTGATAATTCATAACCCATTCATTGGGCATTGAACCATATTTATCCCAATCGCCGGAATTGTTCGATTTGAAATTAAATTTTACCGTTGCCCGACGTTCCCATTCTTTATATGGCAACGAACGATCCCAGATAGCTTGTGGTTCAGGTCGAATGGTGATGTATTTACCAAAACGTTCAAGCTTTTCGAATTCGCCCGAATCAATTAGTTCGTAGTCGTCCCAATGTTGAGGTGTGAGATATAACATAATTTTTATTCAAATTTAATTGCTTCAGCGGGACTTATGCCCGTAATTATATACGAAGGTATTAGCAACATTGCCACTGTTACAAGCAATGTCCCAATATTTAGAAATAGCAGATGCACTATTTGTAGATTGATTGGAACATAACTAATAAAATATGATTGGGCGTCGAGTGGTATTATTCTGAAATAATATTGTAGGAGGCATAATCCGATTCCCAGAATGTTGCCCCAAAGTAAGCCCCAGCCAACAACAAAGGCTGCATTGTAGAGAAATATTTTACGAATGCTGACATTCTTTGCTCCCAGCGATTTAAGTATTCCGATCATATTTGTCTTTTCAAGAATGATGACCAGCAATCCCGAAATCATATTCATTCCTGCAACAAGAATCATCAATATCAAAATTACCCACACATTCATATCAAGCAACGAAAGCCAATCGAATATTTGTGAGTTAAGATCTATAATGTTTTGCAATTTCAATTTAGAACCATCTGGCAGAAATCCATATCCAATTTCGTCTTGTACGGCTTTCTCCATTTGTGGCAGTTTGTCGAAATCGTCGATTGTAATTTCATAGCCGCCAATTTGGTTTGTGTTCCAATTATTTAATTTTTGGACATGAGCAATGTCTGCCAGAATCATTTTTTTGTCAAAGTCATCAAGATTGGTGCAATAAATTCCTGCAACTTTAAAGACTCTGTATCTGATACTTTCTGAAGTTGATTTTGGGACAAACGAGGTTGTAAATGTTTGCCCGACTTTAAGATTTAAAAGGTTGGCAAAGTATTTCGAGATGTAAACTTTGTTTGTTGTAAGACCATCTTTCACTTGAAACGTTTGTCCGGCAACAAGATGTTCTTTAAAAAAAGTCCAGTCGAAATCAGATCCTATTCCTTTTAAAACAACACCTTGAACTTTATCTTTTGTTTTGATGATTCCCGATTTTATAGCAAAAGTCTGTAAATGTTTCACACCCTTGAGTCTTTTTATACCGGGAATACATTGAAGATTTTTGCTTATGGGCGACATCTCGTATGATGAATTAATTTCATAATTAACGATTTGCATGTGAGCACCAAAGCCGATAACCTTATTTCTGATCGACGATTTAAATCCTGTAACAATCGCTACCGATAGAATCATCATGGCAACACTTATTGCAATAGCAATCTTTGCAATTTTTATAATTGGTTTTGATATATTTGCATGGTTGTTACCCGAAAGTATTTTTCGGGCAATAAAAAGTTCTAAGTTCAAATCATTACTTTTTAGTAGATTTGGTACAAATATAAAACAAAAATATGAAGCATCGGTTTTGTCTTTGGTTTTTGAGTTTATTATTGATTTCGAAATCGTTTGCTCAATCTGTTATCCCGGGAGCTAATAGAACGGAACAGTATCTGCCGTTAATTAAAGGCAAGACCATTGCAGTGGTTGCCAATCACACATCGTTCATAAATAAAAAAAATCTGGTCGATTCATTACTGTCGCTTAACATCAAAATTAAAGTTATATTTAGTCCCGAGCATGGATTCCGTGGTGTTGCCGATGCCGGCGAAAGTGTGAACAACTCTATTGATTCACTTACAAATTTACCTGTTATCTCTCTTTACGGCAATTATAACAAGCCTAAAAAAGAGGATTTGAAGGGAATTGACATTGTTATTTTCGACATTCAGGATGTGGGTGTCAGGTTCTACACATATATATCGACAATGCATTATGTTATGGAAGCCTGTGCCGAACAAAATATCCCATTCGTAGTACTTGATCGACCGAATCCCAATGGTTATTACATCGATGGACCGGTGTTGAAAATTCAATATCAATCGTTTGTGGGAATGCATCCGGTGCCTGTAGTCTATGGAATGACCATCGGCGAATATGCAAAAATGGTAAACGGCGAAGGCTGGCTTGCCGCAGGGAAACGTTGCAAACTTTCGGTCATTGAATGTCTGGGATATACACATGCAACAAGAATTGATCTTCCCATTAAACCATCACCAAACTTGCCAAACGCACTGTCCATTCAATTATATCCCACTCTTTGCCTTTTCGAAGGAACGGTTATTAGTGTTGGTCGCGGAACCGATTATCCATTTCAGGTTGTTGGTCATCCCGGACTGAATGTAAAATCGTTCACGTTCAAGCCACGAAGCATTCCCGACATTTGTAAAGTACCGCTTTTCGTGGGGCAGACTTGTAACGGAATTGACTACCGTTCAAAACGGGCTTTCCCTCCTTTCGAAGAAGGAAAACTAAACATCGAGATTATACGATTTGCCTATAAAAACACGACGCTCAAAGAAAAGCAACAGTTTTTCAATTCATTCTTTACGCGTCTTTGCGGTACCGAAACATTAAAAACACAGATCATGGATAATCTTCCGGAAGCTCAAATCAGAGCAAGTTGGAAGAACGATCTTGATGCGTTCAAAATAATCAGAAGTAAATATTTACTTTACAAAGATTTCTAAAACATGACAGCAGACATACTTATTAAAAATGCCTTAATCGTCACTATTGATAAAGATGAACGGATTTTCGACAATGGTTCGATTATCATTTCGGGTAATAAAATCGTTGCTATCGGTGATGCCGGAATTGAACAAGATTACAGCCCTGTGAAGACTATTGATGCCAAAGGAAATATAGTGATGCCGGGACTTATTAATAGTCATACACATATTGCAATGACCATATTTCGCGGAATGGCCGATGACATGCCGTTGCAAAAGTGGTTGAACGAATTTATTTTCCCCGCCGAAGCAAAATTTTTAAATGCCAAGAACATAAAAATTGGAGCCGAGCTTGCCATTTATGAAATGATCCGTTTTGGGACAACCTGTTTTGCCGACATGTACTATTTTGAAGATGAAATAGCCCGAATCTGCGAGCGAATCGGCATCCGTTGTCTACTCAGTGAAGGCATTCTCGATTTTCCGGTTCCTAATAATCCTACACCACAATCGGCTCTCGATTTTACCGAACGTCAAATTGAAAAATATAAACATTCGCAACGTATCAATTTTGCTTTTGGACCTCATAGTCCCTATACTTGTTCCGAAGAATGGCTAAAAAAAGGTCGCGAACTCGCAAACAAACACAATGTCCCCTATCATATACATCTTTCGGAAACCTCCCACGAATACGAAAACTGTATCGAAACTAAAGGAGTAACACCTCTTCAAAATCTTGATAAGATGGGATGTCTTGATGGGAAAACCATTGCAGCTCACTGCGTCTATTTTAGTGAAGAAGATGTTGCTCTGATGGTGAAGAAAAACGTTAGTGTTGTTAATAATCCTCAAAGTAACCTGAAATTGGTTAGTGGCGTAGCTCCTGTTCCGTTTATGCAAAAAGCTGGAGGCAATGTTGCTTTGGGTACGGATGGTGCCGTTAGCAACAATTCGCTCAATATGTTTACCGAGATGAAAGTTGCTGCACTGATCCACAAACTCAACCATCATGATCCAACCGCCGGAAACGCTAAAGATATTGTAAAAATGGCAACCATCAATGGAGCCAGAGCTCTTTCGCTAGAAGATATTACCGGTTCCATAGAGATAGGGAAATGTGCCGATATAATAATTATCGACATTAATCAAGCTCATGCACAACCGCTCTACAATGTCTATTCGCAAATAGTTTATGCTCTTTGCGGACATGATGTCGACACGGTAATTGTTGACGGCAAAATTCTTATGGAAAAGAAACAGTATTGCTGTGGAAATCCCGATACCATCATCGAGAAAGTAAAGATCTTGGCTAAGGAAATCGGAAAGGCGTTTTAATCTTTCACAAAATCCGGTCAGACATAATTTCCCTATACCGAAAATGTTTTTAATCCTGCAAAATCTAAAGTTGCAAAATAGTCTTTGATGGTTTCGGAACGACGAATTTCGACGACACTGTTATCTTCACGCAACAACAACTCGGCCGAACGGAATTTCCCATTATAATTGAATCCCATTGCATGACCATGAGCTCCTGCATCGTGAATGACAATGATATCACCGGCATCAATCTTCGGCAAGTGTCTATCGATTGCAAATTTATCGTTGTTCTCGCACAAAGAACCTGTTATGTCGTATGTCTCTGTTCCTTCAGCATTCTCCTTGCCCATAACTGTTATGTGATGATATGCACCATATAAAGCCGGACGCATCAGGTTTGCCATGGAAGCATCAAGTCCTACATATTTCTTGTAGGTTTCTTTCTTGTGCAATGCCGTCGACACCAGATATCCGAATGGTCCCATAATGAACCTACCCGATTCGAGAAACAGTTTTACATCAGGATGACCGTTTCCGATAATAATATTCTCGTATAGTGTTTTGATACCGTTGCTTACTTTCAGCAAATCGACTTCCTTCTGTTCCGGGCGATATGGAATACCAATTCCTCCGCCAAGATTTACAAATTCGAAGGTTATTCCTACTTCTTTGCTGATAGCAATCACCAGTTCGAAGAGTAATTCGGCTGTCTCGATAAAATAATTAGGATCGAGTTCGTTAGAAGCCACCATTGTGTGAATGCCAAACCGTTTCACGCCGTTAGCTTTCAATTTTTTATAGCCTTCGAAAAGTTGTTCGCGGGTAAAACCATATTTTGCTTCTTCGGGATGACCAATAATATGATTTCCCTCTTTGAGCGAACCGGGATTGTAACGACAGCTGACCAATTGAGGCAGTCCGATGTTTTTTTCTATAAAATCGATATGCGAAATATCATCAAGATTGATGATAGCACCTAATTTCTTTGCCAGAATAAATTCTTCGATAGGAGTGTCGTTCGATGTGAACATTATATTTTCGCCCACGCAATCGATACTTGCAACCAGTTCCAGCTCTGGTCCCGAACTACAATCGGCACCAAAATCTTCGGCTTTCAGAATCTTCATCAAGTATGGATTGGGAGTTGCTTTTACAGCAAAATATTCCTTAAAGCCTTTATTCCACGAGAATGCACCCAGCAATTTACGAGCATTTTCCCTGATTGCTTTTTCATCATAAATATGAAATGGTGTGGGGTAATTTTTAATGACGTTCTCAATAAATCTCTTGTCGAAAGGTAAGGTCTTCGTATTCATATTATTTTTTTTTAATGCTACAAAGGTAGCTATTTTTTAAGGTTGCATCCAATTAATTCCAACTACAAAAATACATGCAACACCAAACCAATGCTATCCCTTAATGTTGGGATTTCGTTGTATTTCCATAAACGGTTAGAGCGGAAAACTCAAACAGCAAAAAATTATGCTATTCCGGCATGCCCGGAATGCCGGGCAACACACTGTTAAACAACACCGGCTTGTCCTGAATGTCGGGCAATGAATTGTTGTACAACACCAGCCTGTCCTGAATGTCGGGCGACGAATTGTTGTACAACACCGGCCTGTCTGGAATGTTGGGCAACGAATTGTTGCACAACACCGGCATGCCCTGAACATCGGACACGAAATTGTTGTGCAACATCGAGGTTTTTGCTGACTTTGTTGTTTGCAATGGAATGACTCGTGGCTTGAAAAACAAAAAAGGTTGTCTTACCTATGTATTCGAAGACAGCCCCTATTGCTTTGATAATGGTTTGCTACTCTTTCATAAAACGAACCTTGGTAACTAATCCATTTGAGTGTATGACTATTTCATAGATCCCAACGGTCAAACCACTGACATCAATCTGATTCCCTATTTTGTTTGTTGTTAGAACAACTTGTCCTAACAAATTATATATTTCGAGCTGTGTTAACTCTTTATTGGTGCTAATCGATAATCGGTTTTTTGTTGGTGTATTAATCTTACAACGAACCTTTCTGGCTAAAAAAGATCTTTTCATTGTAATCGTGTGTTAAATTACCTGTCTGGCTCGACATATATCCTGACGTAGGATTGAAGTAAAAGGCTTTGTTTGCCATTACACACCCAATCCAAAAGGTTTCTTTATCACCCCAGATATATTTGTAGGTTTCTAGGTGATTGTTGTTTAAATCGTAGATGTTTTGTATCGAGTCTTTGTGTTTTGCCTTGTTCATAAGCACCACACCCGATTCTTGCAACGCCTCTTTTACAGGTTTCACGGGCAACTCATTTAAATATATATAGTCCCACTCGATAGGGAAAAACTGACTTTTTCCGGGCAACAACGATCGAAGCCACTTTTTACGTTTTAGGAAAAATGATACGTTGGTGAATTTATTGTACGATATTTTCTGATACAATTGCACCCATATATTATTCAGCTTAGTGAATTTCCATTTTTCCAGATCTTTAAAGAAATAGGTTCCGGTGTCGATGTACTGTTTATCTTCGAAAAGCAGATTTGGATTTTGATGAATTATTACATCCGAATCGCAGAGTATTACTTCGTTAAATGTGGTATGGTACAATATAAATGCTTTTATTTGAAAGCCTTTCCAATGTTTGCTGTTGTCACAATAATCATCTACATTTTTAAATGAAAGATTTTCAATTTTCGCAAACTCATCTCTGACGGCTGGCGAAATTTCCGAGCCAACCTCCCAAATTTCGATGGGCAACAGACAGTTTTGTTGTCGGAGGTTGAGTATATTTGAAAGACAAATTTTTTCGTATTTTTTGGGCACAGCAATAACTATACCTCTAGCATCTTTCCCCTTTATTTTAGTATCCATAATTGTAAAAATAATATGAGTATCCTTAATACCTATGTGATTATATTATGACGATACCAACAATTGACGATACATCATTTTCCAAACACAAGAATACAAAATATTATTAAATGTTTTATTCTTTTTGCAACCATGTGTTCTGATATTTATTTCAACAATGAAAATGGGATACATCTTGAAAACATTTGCCAAGATCTCAATTCAATGTGTCGATGTGTTTAACTTCGAAGTCTTTTGATTGCAAACATAAAGGCATAACTCCAGAAGAAGACTCTTCTTGAAATAAAAAACAAAGTTTCTCTGAAACAGATTCGCAGTCCCAATAAACTCTTCATTCAGATCTGTCATTCATTTTCAAAGGTACGATTCTCTTTATTCCCTCAACATAAATAATTATTAATGTAAATTATAGCATATTCATTAACAATTTAATCCTTATTTTTGTAATAAATACAGAACATAAGATGATAGCAATAGAAAAAAAAGCAGAAAGAAAACGAACCGGAACGTTTGCCATAATTGTTCAGAGCAATTATGAGTTTAGAGAGTATTTCTCGGATCAGGAATGTGCCTTTATAACAAAACAAATAGCCGACGACAAGCAGTTTATTCATATAAATAGATTCGAAAGTCATGCCTATGTCATTGTTGTTCCCCCAAAGAAACAGTATTGGCAGATAAAAGAAGTGCTTCGTAGGAAAGGTGCCGATTTGCAACGATCGCTTAATACATTTAAACAGCAAACAATTGCCATATCCGACATTTCGGGGAATAAAGAATTTGGGCAGGCAGTTGTTGAAGGTGTGTATCTAAGTTCTTATCAGTTTCTTCCTTATTTCAGAGATGCAGAGAAAAAACGTAATTCACTTTCTTCATTGCACTACTTTGGAGCGTTATCGGAATTGGAGTTGAAGGAATCGGTTAATTTGTGGAATGCACTCTTCCAAACAAAAACGCTGGTAAACGAACCGGTGATGTCATTGCCATCAGTCCGTTTTGTTGACGAAATAAAAACAATAGCCGGCGAAAAAGGATTTTCGGCAACTGTCTATGAAAAAAGCTGGCTTGAACAGCAGGCTATGGGCGGAATTCTCGCGGTAAACAAGGGGAGCATTGATCCACCTTTCTTCTGTGTTCTGGAATGGAAGCCCGAAACGGTCTGTAATGAAAAACCAATAGTTTTGATTGGTAAAGGTATTATGTACGATTCGGGAGGATTAAGTCTGAAACCATCGTCGGGAATGGAAACAATGAAAGCCGATATGAGTGGTGCTGCCGCGGTTCTTGGTGTCATGACAGCTTTAGCTTCAAATAAAAGCGACAAACATGTCATAGCCCTTTTGCCTGTTACCGATAATCGTCCTTCAGGAAATGCCTATGCACCGGGCGATGTTGTTAAAATGCACAATGGTTTGTTTGTTGAAGTGTTAAACACCGATGCCGAAGGTCGAATGTTATTGGCCGATGCATTGAGCTTTGCAAAACAATATGATCCAAAACTAGTAATCGATATAGCAACACTCACAGGTTCAGCAAATGCAGCTGTTGGGTCTGATGCCGCCGTTGTAATGGGTACAGCTCCCGCCGAAAGCATTTCGAAATTAATAGAAGCCGGTTTTGCTGTTCATGAACGATTGGTTCAATTCCCTCTTTGGGATGATTATGCCGAATTAATTAAATCGGATATCGCCGATCTTAAGAATGTTGGAGGACCTCTTGCAGGAGCTATAACTGCCGGAAAATTTTTAGAATGTTTCACCTCCGATTATTCTTGGATTCATATTGATATGGCAGGATCGGCCTACAATTCCAAAGGAGCCGATTATCGTGGAAAAGGAGCTACAGGAATGGGCGTGCGATTATTGTATACATTTATAAATGATAAAAATTGAAAGCATGATAAAGATCTTTTGGTTAAGTATAAGTCTTTTAATTTCTATAACTATGGTTGGTCATGATTTAGAACTAAATTCCATATTTTCTGATGGAATGGTGATGCAGCAAAATTCTACTGCGAAGATATGGGGAACGGCTCAACCAAACGAAACTGTTAGTGTTTCGGTATCTTGGGGCGAACATGTTAGTGCAGTAGCCGGTGGTGACGGGAAATGGAACACCACCATAAAAACACAGAAAGCAGGAGGTCCGTTTGAAGTTACTGTTTCTTCAAAACATAAAACAATAAAACTGAGCAATGTGTTGTTAGGCGAAGTCTGGCTTTGTTCCGGACAATCAAATATGGAAATGCCTGTTTCAGGGTGGCCGCCACTCGATACAATCATTGGCAGTGCACAAGCTATTGCACGTTCTGAAAATTCGCAGATACGAGTTTTTACAGTTCAGAGAGCATCTTCGTTGGAAAAGGAATCGCAGTGTAATGGTAAATGGGAAGAAGCATCTCCAGCTAATACAGGACATTTTAGTGCCACAGCCTATTTTTTTGCTCAAAAAATATATGCCGAACTAGGCGTGCCAATTGGAATAATACATTCAAGTTGGGGGGGCACGGCAGCCGAAGCTTGGATTAGTCCCGAGGCATTAGCTACAAACCCCGATTTTGCTGAAACTGTGAAACATAATAAAACACTATTACCACAACAAAAAGAGTATCTTGAATGGTTGAACCGTCATCGGACAATTACCGTTGCCGATAAACCGGAAAACGAAAAATGGACAAATCTCGATTTTGGAGATATTTCATGTTCTAAACCAGAAACTAATGATTCTTCGTGGCCTTTATTTACGTTGCCGTGTGGCTCCTGGGAATCAAAAGAAATAGGAGATTTTGATGGAGCAGTTTGGTTCCGTCGTACATTCGATATCCCTCAATCAATGATTGGAGGCGACTTCATCTTGCATCTTCCGGGAATTGATGACATGGATAGAGTGTATATTAATGGTGTATTAGTCGGCGAAACAGAATTGCCCGGTTATTGGCATGTTCCTCGTAATTATAAAGTTCCTTCATCATTAATAAAAGATGGCAAAAACCTGATATCAATCAGAGTAATCGATAATCAAGGTGGAGGCGGGATCGGAAGTACCAATTCCGCGTTCGAAATTACATCAGCCAAGAATGAATCGAATCCCATAAAGTTATCGGGCGAATGGAAATATAATGTTGCCGCTGAATTTAAAAATGGACTCTTTTATGTCTTCGATGTTGCAACAATTGAGTGGTTGAAACACCCTAAAAGCGTTGCTGTAGGGTCTGAAACAATAACGGGATTATATAACGCGATGATTAATCCAATAGCTTCTTACACCATTAAGGGAGCTTTGTGGTATCAGGGAGAAACAAATGTTGGACGAGCTTCTCAATATCAGTCATTATTGCCAATGTTGATTAAAAATTGGAGAGAATCGTGGAATCAAGGATGTTTTCCCTTTTATGTAGTTCAAATCGCACCTTGGACATATTCTGGAGCTGGGAATACCGATGCAGCCGAATTGCGAGATGCTCAACGAATAGCTTGTAATAAAGTTGAAAATTCCGGATTAGTTGTAACTCTCGATTTAGGAGATACCAGTTCAATTCATCCGGGAAAGAAAAAGCAAGTGGGGGAACGTTTAGCTTTTTGGGCTTTGGCAAAGGATTATAATAAAAATATCATTTGTTCTGGTCCAAGTTACAAATCGAGCAAGATAATTGAGAATAAAATAGAAGTTACTTTTGATTATGTTGGAAATGGATTGGTAATTAAAAAAATGGAACATAACGGATTTCAAATCGCAGGACGTGATAAGAAATATGTTGATGCCCATGTTGAGATTGTCGGGAACAAGATCCTCGTATCATCAGAAAGCGTGACAAGTCCTTGCTTTGTGCGATATGCTTATCAAAATGCTTCAAAAGCAACGCTCTATAATAAAGAAGGACTACCAGCATCAACTTTTATGTCTGAATAATAATAGACATTTGACATAAAAAAAGAGACCCCAAATTGAGGTCTCTTTTTTATTGAAAGAGTGTTGTATGTATTAGATGGTTTTTACATTTACGGCAACAGGGCCTTTTTGTCCATCTTTTACTTCGAATTCCACCTTTTGTCCTGGTTCAAGAAGTAATCCAGTTGGAACCCCTGAGCGGTGTACAAAAATGTCTTTGTTGTCGTCTGTAAGGATAAAACCAAAACCTTTAGTTTTATCATACCATTTTACTGATCCAGTCATAATTTATTATTGTATTGAGTTTTTAATTAATGATTATTCTCTTCCATAATTGTTACGTGGACGATCGTTGTAACCACCACTTTTGCGTTCGTAACCTCCGTTACCACCACCGCTTCTAAAATCTCTGCGTGGAGGCATTTCACCTTCTTTGCGTTCGCGAGCTTCTGTAGCTTTTAGTGCACGTCCGTTTACTTCTTTGCCGTCTAAACTAGTTAGTGCATTACTTGCTTCAGTGTCGTTAGGCATTTCAACGAATCCAAATCCTTTGCTACGTCCTGTAGCCTTGTCAATAATGATTTTTGCAGAAGAGACTTCGCCATAAGCTTCGAATAATTGGCGTAATTCTTCTTCTTCCATTTTAAAGTGGAGGTTTCCGATGTAGATGTTCATTTTTTTAGCTGTTAAATTATTGATTATACGTTTTTATTTTTAATTTTTAATTATTTGAAACCATTAAGTTATTTAAAAAATCATTAAAAACAAGTTAATTAAGGCAAATATATAAATTATTTTACATGTTGATACTAAATCGTAAAATATTATTTTTATTCTTTCGTTTTTTGTGATTCTTGGTGATTATTAATTACTTTGTAATTTATATTTAAACAAATTTAAAATGAAGATTCAACTGCCGTTTGCTTTTGCATTACTTCCGTTTCTGCTCTTTTCTGGATTATTTTCCTGTAATAAAAAAAATGATGTTTCTACTCATGTACTGAGTTCTGATAATAATGGGATTTTTGGAAAAGTTCTGGTTTATGATGAATATGGTAATTTATTGCCAGATGCCGCTACGGGAGTAAAAATAACGGTTAAAGGCATTGATACTTCAGTTTCCAATTCGGTGACTTTTGATACATCGTTTACGTTAACTGCCGATGACAAGAGTTTTTTCTCTATTAAAAAATGTCCAACTAAAGAAAGTTATTCATTGTCTTTCACGAAAGATGGATTTGGAATGTATAAAGTGTCTGGTATTTCACATTCCAGTGCAAGCGGTGATACGATTGCTACAACGGTTCTTGCAAAAACGCCGTTAGCAACTGTACACATTGATAGTATTAGATTAACAAAAGATAGTAGACTCCTCTATATAAATAGAACGGTAACTTTGACAGCTCCGGTTTCAAGTACTTATGCTGTTGTAACAAGATACTTTTTTTCAAATTCTGAGTTTGTGAGTGATAAATTGTATTCATATCAATGGGTGTCGGGTGCAACGCAAGGTATTGGTGGCTATATAAGTAGCGTGAAGGTTCAGAAAGCTACCGATTTATTTGCGTCTTCAGGAATTGATACAACGAAAGAAATCTATGTCAGAGCTTACATTGATAATGTAAAGTTTTATGGCTATAAAGATTCAGCAAAAGCTACATCGATGATTTTTCCCAATATAACGTCTCCGTCTAATGTTGTTTCTTTTATAATGAATTATACGAAATAAAGAGAGCACGTTTTAGTACGTTCTTTTTTCGAATCAATTTATTTTACTTCTTTGTTTGTATTGATGAATGATGTTCTGGGTTACTAGAGCACGAGAGTGTGAGATTTACAATCAGTTGGTTCTGATTCCGGATCAATTATTTGTCTGTATCAATTAACGAAAATCTGTGGCAAATCCTGTAAAAACATAAAAGGCTACTTCGTAAGAAGTAGCCTTTTATGTTAAGATATTGATCGGTCTTATTCTTTAGAAATCAATTTCACAATAGTTGAACCATTATTTAAAATGACTTTGATGAAATAATTACCTGATGTCAGATCATTTAAATCGACTTCGGTTGCTGTGCCATGTTTAACCGGTTTTCCTATGACAGAATATATTTCATAAGAATGGATCGTTTCTGTAGAATATATATGTAATACATCTACTACGGGATTAGGTCCAAAAGTTGTTGAAATAGATATATTATCAAATCCTACTTTTTGTGATATAAATGCTTGGATTTTGCTTTCCAATAATGCTGCTGATGCATTTACTTCATCTGGTGTAGCCGAAGGATCGCTATTGATGTCGCTAGCAGCATTAATAGCAGATGTTAAAGAATCGACAGCCGATTGCGAATAGTCTTCAGGAACTCTTATTCCGACTAAACTTGCTTTCGCATTTTCGATTATTTTGTTCAGATTTGTTTTTGGTGCTTCTGGATTTTTAGAATTTTGAAATGCAGTAATAGCATTGTCAAGAATAGTGACTTGGTTATCTATTTCCTTTTGTGTTGCGGTTATTGAGTCTTTAACATTTTCCGATTGTCTAATCACTACAGCTAATGTGTCTTTTGCCCATTGTGGGTATTGACTCGGAAGTGTTCCAATCGTAGCTCTACAAATAATATTATTTGCGTCTACTATTTTATCAGCCAACGATTTTGTATCGGCTGATCCAATCATGGCTCCATTGAATGCTGATTTAGCTGCTTTTAGTGTATCATCTGCCGCATTAACTTCTGCTTGGTTTTTGGTAGAATCATTATATACTGCTAATGCTGCACTTATAGCTGTTTTAAATGCTGTAAAATCGGTAGACGGATATTGTGTTGGTCTATCACCTTCTTTAGCGGTTGCTATGATTCCCTGTGCTGTTACTATATCATTATATAATCTACTTTTTTCTGGATTATCAACCTTTCTTGATTCAAAGTCTGCTATCGCATATATAAGTGCTGTATTTGAAGCATCAATTGCCGATTGTGTACTTGTTTTGCTGTCATAAACTCCTTGAGATGCTGCTAATGCCGTGTTAAGATCAGATATTGCAAATGCTGGATATTGACCAGGCTTTGTTCCTTCTACAGCTTGTAAAAGTATTGTTTGAGCATTTGTTATTGTCTGAGCTAAAACAGTTTTGTCAACAGTAATTTGTTTGGCTAAGAATTGATCAATTGCTGTCTGTAGATTAATCGTTGCCGTATTTACTGTACCTTGAGTTGCACTTGGATCAGCATATACTGATTTTGCACTAGAAATTGCTGTTTCAAAAATTAGTTTTGCACCAGCAGGATATTGTCCGGTTTTTGTTCCTTCAACAGCTGCAGAATCTAAAGAGTTTGCGGTTGTAATTTTTGTGTTCAACACTGTTTTGTCAACAGGTAGACTTGTATTTACTTGTCCCAAGAAGATGTTTATAGCTGTTTGTAAATCAAATCTTGCTTGATCAACTAGGGCTTGTGAAATACTGGCATTCGTTGAAGCTGTTTGAGCAGTTGTTATTGCAGTTAAAAAGTCGGTCTTCGCTTTTGCAGGGTATTGACCGTCTAAAGTACCTACAATCGCATTGCTATAAGTCGTTTGTGCTGAACTAATAAGAGATTTTAGTTTTGATAGATCAATAGTTATTATTTTAGCTTTAAATGAAGCGACTGCTGCCAGGAGTGTTGTTCTTGCTTGATCAATATTTGCTTGAGTTGAAAGTTTATTAAGGCTTGCATTGTTTGCTGTATTTATTGCTAATTGCAATGTAGCTTTTGAACCACTAGGATATTGACCGTTCGCATCACCTTCAACAGCATCATCATGAATTGTTTGAGCATTGCTAATTGCTGCATTCAAGTCTTTTAAATCTATATGAATAATTTTGGTCTGGAATAGATTAATAGCTGTTTGTAAATCAATAACAGCTTGGTCAACGCCTGCTTGTGTGCTACAAGTATCAAGAGCCGATTGTGCTGAAGTTATTGAAGTAAGAAATACTGTTTTAGAACCGCTCTGGTATTGACCTTCAGCAGAACCTTCCACTGACGTGCTATAGACAGTTTGAGCTTTTTTAATTAAACTATCAAGTGCTGTTCTGTCAACCAGATTTAATTTTGGTAAATCAAGTATTTTACCTAAGATTTTAACCTCATCAACCCATAATTGACCTGCGGTTCCATCAGATGATTGAACTTTCCATTGGAATTTACTAACCAATGTTAAGTCCCATGGTTTTTTTACACCCCATGAATATTGGGCAAAATCTGACCAGTTTAATGTAACTTTTGTCCAATTAGTAGCTGCAGGTAACTGAATGTAATAATTACCATCATCGGTTATTGATGTCAAATTTATTTCCAAGTAATAAGGATTTTGACTCTTAACCCAGAAAGACATTCCTGTAGAACCTGTTAAGTCATAAGCTCCTGCTGGATCTTTCATTTGTAATCCCATTCCAACAAATGGTGAATAGCCAAGTATTTTAGCTCCCATTAAACTGTAATCAATCATAGCTGCATTTGCTGTTCCATTAGCTCCTGGTTGAGACATCGTAAAGGGATGTGATGCATCGGTTAATGGTGTTACTTTTGAACTTCCACCGGGTGTTGCATCATTGAACGAATACCAGTATGTATTTAGGTATGTAAGATTTGCTAATTCTGCGTTGAAAATAAGCGTTTCGTTAACAATTTGTTTTTTGTTGAAATCAGACTGTGCTTTTAATAGAGTTGCAACAGCTGCATCAATTTGTACTTGCGTTGCTGTCGTACTTTTTACAACAGTTTGAGCTGTATCTATTGCTGCTTGTAGTGTTGTTTTTGCACTTTCAGGGTAATCTCCGATAACGGTGCCTGTTATTGCTGTATCAAGACCTTTCTGTACTGTTGTTATGGTTGATTTTAAAGTAGCTTTGGTTACAACTTCAATTGTGCATTTTGCATATAATACGCTTCTTTCTGCACTTGTTGCTGTTACAGTTGCAGTACCTAGAGCAACGGCTGTAACTGTTCCATTTGAAACGGTTATGATTGAAGTATTACTTGCCAACCATGTAACGTTTTTATTTGTTGCATTCGTTGGTTGAACGGTTGCGGTTAACGTACTTGTATTCGCAGCTAAATCAATAATTAGTGATGTTGAATTTAAAACTACGCCTGTTACCGGAATTGTTGTCACTGTAACAACACATGTATTTGAAATTATACCTGTTCCATCGGTTGCTGTTGCTGTAACATTCGCTGAACCTGCTGCAATGGCCGTAATTAAACCATTTCCATCAACTGTGGCTACTGTTGTATTATCAGAATGCCATGTTACACTTGTGTTTGCACCCGTGGGCGACACTTGTGTTGTTAATTGTTTTGTATTTCCAACAATGATATCTGCAGCATTGTCTATTATAATAGAAGAGGTTAGTATTTTAGTAACGGTTACTGCACAAGAAGCTGTTTTGCCACCATCGACTGTCGTTGCTGTTATTGTAGTTGTTCCAACCTTTAATAAGGTTAATATTCCTGATGCATCGACGGTTGCAACGGTTCCATCACTAGATGACCATATAATATCTTTAACCGTTGCGTTTGATGGTGCGACGGTTGCTGTTAATGTTAAACTTTCATTTAAAGCTACAGATTTTGATGCAACCAATGTAATTCCTGTAACAGAAATAGTATTTACTTCAACTTTTACAACACATGAAGCTGTTTTACTTCCATCGGTTGTTGTTACTGTAATTGTTGCAGTTCCTACTGATACCGGAGTTACAATGCCTTTGTCGACGGTTGCTATTGATGTATTGCTAGAACTCCAAGTAACAGATTTGTCTGTTGCATTTTCAGGAGAAACTGTTGCTGTTAAGACACCCGTTACTCCGCCCGGATTTAACGTTAATGTCGATTTATCTAAAATAACACCAGTTACCGGAATAGCATTAACTGTTACTATACACGTTCCTGAAATACCACTTCCGTCATTAGCGGTTACTGTAATTGTTGCAGTTCCAACACTTATTGCTGTAACAATTCCAGATGCATTTACTGTTGCAATTTTAGTATTGCTGGATAACCATGTTACTGATTTGTCTGAAGCATCTATAGGATTAATTGTTGGTGTTAATGTTACTTGTGAACTTGCTACGGTCATTGATAAGGTAGCCTGATCTAATGTGATATCTGTAACACTAATAGAATTGACTGTAACATTACATGTCGCTGTTTTTAAACCATCGGTTGTTGTTACTGTAATTGTGGCACTACCGATTCCTTTAAAGGAAACAACTCCTGATGGCGAGACTATTGCTACATTTGGATTGCTTGATGCCCAAGCTACGGTCTTGTCTGTTGCGTCAGTCGGATTTATCGTAGCGATTAGTGTAACAGGATTGCTTGTTACAGTAGCAGATAGTGATGTCTGGTCTAAGGTAACACCTTTTACAGCAATTGAAGATACTGTGACAAGACATGTTGCGGAAATACCACTTCCATCATTTGTTGTTGCAGTAATTGTAGCAGTTCCTATTCCAGCAGCACTAACGACTCCATTGGCTACTGTTGCTATGGTAAGATCACTTGATGTCCATTTTACTGATTTGTCTGAAGCGTCAGCAGGTGAAATTGTTGGTGTTAATGCTACAGGTGTACTTGTTAATGTTAATGTCAGAGATGTTTGATCTAATGTGATTTTAGTAACGTTGATAGCACTTACTGTGACGTTGCAAGAAGCTGTTTTCGTGCCATCTGTAGTGGTTACTGTAATTGTAGCAGTTCCTATTCCTTGAACGGAAACAACTCCTGTTGAAGAAACTGTTGCCACTTTCGTATTGCTGGATAACCATGCAATATCTTTGGTTGTTGCATTTATAGGTGATATTGTAGCAACTAATGTTACCGGTGTGCTTGTTGCTGCAAGCGATAATGATGTTTTATCTAACGAAATGCCTGTTACGGCAATTGAAGATACTGTAACATTACATGTTGCTGTTTTTGCACCATCGGTAGTTGTTACAGTAATTGTAGCAGTGCCTATTCCTGTAACAGAAACGACGCCGTTTGTAACGGTAACAACGGAATTATTACTTGATGACCATGAAACTCCTTTATTTGTTGCATTAGCTGGTAATACAGTGGCTGTTAATGTTACTGAATTACTTGATGCTGTGAGAGATAATGATGTCTGATCTAATGTGACCCCGGTAACCGATGTCGCACTTACTGTAACATTACATGTCGCTGTTTTTGCACCATCGGTAGTTGTTACAGTAATTGTAGCAGTACCTATTCCTTGAACGGAAACGACTCCCGATGGAGAAACTGAAGCAACAGCGGTATTGCTTGATGACCAGCTAACAGATCTTTCTGTTGCATTGGATGGGGCAACTGTTGCAGTTAATTGTACCGGATTGCTTGTTTCATTGAGGAGTAGTGTGGTTTGATCGAGTGTAACTCCTGTTACAGAGACTGCACTAATGGTTACATTACATGCGGTTTTGTATCCGCCATCAACGGTAGTTACTGTAATTGTTGCTGTTCCGATTTTTAGCCCAGAAATAAGGCCATTTGCAACAGTTGCTATTGTTGGATCACTTGATATCCAGTTGACTGATTTATCTGTTGCATTTAATGGGGCAACAGTTGCAGTTATTGTTCCTGTAGATCCAATTGTTATTGTGAGTGTTGAATTATCTAAGGTAATACCTGTAACTTTCGTTACGCTGGCGGCAACTGTTACGACACATGAAGCGTTTACCGATGTTGCAGTATTACAGCTTACGGTGATTGTACAAGATCCTATGCCAACAGGAGTAACTTCTCCTGTTTTAGCATTCACTGTGGCTACATTTACATTACTTGAAGTCCACGTGATTGTTTTGTCTGTAGTGTTTGTCGGGAATATTGTTGCTGTAAGTGTTTGACTTGGATCGGTGGTTACGAACCCGATTGCTGTAGATGTTGATATAGAAATAGGCAGAACGGCATTTACTGTTACAAGACATGTTGCAGATTTACCGCTTGCATCATTTGCTAAGGCAGTAATGGTTGCAGTGCCGACAGCTACTCCTATTATTTTGCCATTCGCGTCAACGGTAGCTATAGCCTTGTTGCTTGACGACCATGTATACGTTCCATCTGTTGCGTTAGTGGGCGAAACTGTTGCTGTTAATGTCGTACTGTCTCCGATATTTAATGCTGTTGCTGTTGGTGTTACCAAAATATTTGTAACTAAACGGGGTGTAACAGTAATTGCACATGTTGCAGATTTACCACTTGCATCATTTGCCGATGCTGTAATAGTTGCCGTGCCAATTTTGTTTGCAGTAACCTTGCCATTTGCATCGACTGTAGCAACGGTTTCATCGCTAGAAGTCCATTTAACGCTAGTTAGTGTTGCATTAATGGGAGCAACGGTAGCCGTTAGAGCCGTATTGTCATTAACATATAGTGTTGCTGTTGTTGATGACATTGTTATGCTGGTAACTAAACGGGGAGTAACAGTAATTGCACATGTTGCAGATTTACCACTTGCATCATTTGCCGATGCTGTAATAGTTGCCGTGCCAATTTTGTTTGCAGTAACCTTGCCATTTGCATCGACTGTAGCAACTGTCTCATCGCTAGAGCTCCATTTAACAGTAGAGAGTGTTGCATTTATAGGAGCAACACTCGCTGTTAGTGTTGTATTGTCATTAACATATAGTGTTGCTGTTGTTGGTGACATTGTTATACTGGTAACTAAACGGGGTGATACTGTTATAAGTATTGTTCCCGTAACTCCACTGCCATCGTTTGCGGTAGCTGTAATTGTTACAGTTCCAGCAACATTAGCCCCTGCTGTTACGGTGCCATCGGATGCTACTGTTGCAACAGTAGGTTTATCTGATGTCCATGTTACGGTTTTGTCTGTTGCGTCAGTAGGAATTACAGACGCTGTTACTGTAGCTGTTTCATTCATATATAATGCGGTAGCTGTTGCCGTAACGGTAATTGATGTTACTTTTTTAGCACTGACTGTTACAAGACATGTTGCAGATTTACCGCTTGCATCATTTGCCGATGCTGTAATAGTTGCCGTGCCGATTTTGATTGCAGACACCTTACCGTTAGCATCGACTGTAGCAACTGTTTCATCACTTGAAGTCCATTTAACGGTAGAAAGTGTTGCATTTATGGGAGCAACGGTAGCTGTCAGAGTTGATGTTTGTGCTATATTTAAGGTAAGAGTTGTTGGTGACATTGTTATTCCTGTAACCAGACGTGGAGACACGGTAACCACACAGATTCCTGTTTTACCGCTTGCATCGTTTGCTGTTGCAATAATATTTGCAGTTCCCGTAGCAACTGCGGTTACTTTTCCTGTTGCATCTACGGTAGCTATTGCTGCATTGCTTGAACTCCACGTATATGTCCCTATTGTAGGATTTGTAGGAGCAACGCTTGCCGACAAGGTTGTTGTTTCATTTATATATAAGCTTGCTGTTGTCGGTGCTACTGTGATGCTTGTTACCAAAACCGGATTTACCGTTATGATACACGTTGCTGTTTTTGTTGCATCACTGGTAGATGTAACTGTGATGGTTGCAGTGCCAACCGCAACACCTGTTATCACACCTGCCGGACTAACCGTGGCTATGGTTTTATCACTGGTAGTATATGCTACGGTTTGAACTGCTGTAGATGGCGAAACCGTTGGTGTTAAAGTGGTTGTTGCTCCTACAACTACCGAAGTTGAAGTTGGAGTGACAGATACACCGGTAACTGCTATTGAATTTACTGTTACAAATATTGTTGCTGTTTTTGCGAAATTATCGGCAGATGTTGCTGTTATGGTACATGTACCAACACCAACAGAACTGATAACACCAGAGCTATTGACCGTTGCAATGTTTAAATTGCTACTTGTCCAGTTTACTGTTTGATTTGTTGCATTTGTAGGCGTAATCGTAGGTGTAATCGTTGCTGATTCTCCTAATGTTACCGTTACTGATGTTGGTGTTACTGCCAAGCCTGTAACGTCAGTCTTGACGACTGATACTGTTGCTGTACCTTTTACTGTTGTCGCAGTCTTACTGGTTGCTGTTATTGTTACAGAACCAGTAGCAATACCTGTTACCACTCCACTAGAGCTGACTGTTGCTATTGCGGTATTTGAAGAAGCCCATGTTAATCCTGTTTGGTTAACCCCGGTTGGGGCAAATGTTGGATTTAGTGTTGCCGTCGACCCTATACCGATGGAATAGGTAGATGGTGTAAACGTTATACCTGTTGGATTTACTGCTGGCTCTGGAACCTTAACAGTATACGTTGCCGATAAACCTTGTTGCATTTTGCCTATAGCCGTAATTGTAGCTGTTCCGTAACCGATAACTTTTATATTTCCATTATAATCAACTTTAACAACTGTTGTATCGGAACTTGTCCATGATGCAACAGGATAGGATGCTGTTGTTGGGGAAGGGACTACTTGTAGTTTTAATGTGTCGGTACTTGTTTTTGTTAATGTCAGTGGATCTGTTATTTTACTTAATGGATTTACTCCAATGGTAAATGCTGTCATAGCAACCGGTGGCATATTTAAAATGTGTATATCATCAATCCAAACAGAACCTGTTTGATCACTTGTACCGGTAGAATATTGCCATTGTAATTTTTGAACATGTTTTGCTGAAAAGGTAACTCTAGCTCCCCAAGTAGATGGTTGTACAAATTGATCCCATGTCAGTGTTAGTTTTGTCCATGCTGTACATGCCGGAACAGCGTAAGCATGAAATGCATAATCGGTTACTTCCGAAATGATTACCTGAAAAGCACAGGCAGGCCCTTTATACCAGAAAGAAACTCCTTTTCCCGAAGACCAATCCATTGTAACCGATTGAACACGATTACACCAAGTCCCAATTCCTACATACGATGGATTAGCGTTACTGGAACATGAGCCACTAGTTCCATTTGCATAAGGAGTATATTTTGTGCCTAAGGTATAGGTTGTATTTACAGCATACGCCGTGCTGTTATAACCGGGAGCTGTCATCTTAAATGGATTTGCAGCACTCGAAAGAGGAGTTATTGTTGCTGTTGTACCTTTTTGACAAGCCTTGTTTTGGTCGGCTGCATCGTTAAAGGTGAACCAAATACCACCTACATTATTGACATCATTACCATCGTCACAATCATCTAATATAGTTTCATTACCTGCAAGCATATTAAGTACTGTCATATTTGTAAACGTTGCCAGAGCTGCGGCATCAGTACTTGTGATGGTTGTACCTGAATATGAAATGGTAACCGTTTGTCCGGGAGTTGGAGCAGTTGTAACATTGACCGTAATGGTACTTCCACTTACTGAAACAGAAGAAACAATACCTGTTTGAGCTGTTCCATTATAATAAACGGTAAATGCTGAAGTGGCAGGTGTTGACGTCGTAAGTGCTTTATTTGCTGTTAAGGTAATAATTTTACCTGTCGCATCGGTAACTGCACTTGCTATTGTTGGTGGAAAAACAAAACCGGATGCTCCCGGAGCCCAAAAATTACCTGTTAAGGTAAACAAAGTAATACAACGCATGGTTGCATTAAAATAAGCATCATTTCCCGAAAGGTTTGCTACCGCAGTATAACATTTATTTAAACTTGATTGAGCAGATGCAGATGTCATTGGTGCTAATGCAAATGTTGCATACGAACCATTGATATACGAACCACCAGATGGGTTTGAAACAGCACGATTTGTTTGTGGGCCCTTGAGTTGGTTTTCATAACCATTAACAAAAGCTGTTAATTTGCTGTTAATGCTTGTTGCTGCACTACTGGCACTACTTCCATTCCAAAGATAATCGACAGCCATACGCCAAGGGTTACGACAAGCGTCTGCTCCATAGCCATTAGCTCCCGAACCTGTATTACCACAGCTATTTTCGGTTCCTGAAACATCACACCAGTTACTAACTAAACCTGAAGTTGTATTTCTGTTTGCATTTAATACGGTATTTGTTGCATTTATGGCTGTAGTGCCCCAAAAGGTTGCATTTGTAGCATCTACTTTTGCAAATTGGGTATAGTATGCTGGAGCAAAATAACTCGGATTTCTACAAGTATTAGAATTTCCCCAAGTATCACCATTTAATGTTGAACCATCAGCTCCTAAATCTAATTTGTTTTTTATGGCTGTAATCATTGTTTGAGCATCAGTTTTATAGGTATTCCCGCTTGTACTTGACCATTGTTCTGCTGCAATTATTAATGCCATTGCAATATCTAAATCAGCATCGGTTGCACTACCAGAACCGGTCATATTTCCACCACTATCATATTTCCAGTTCATCAAACCATTTCCATCTAAATGGGCTTTACAATATGTCCAAAGACCATCAAATAAGGTTTTATCAGCAGCATATACAGATAAAAGCATTCCATAACCTATACCTTCGGATACTGTTGAAGATCCATCATCAAAAAGTACTCTGCTTGAACTACCTGATGTTGATACGTAGGTGCTTTTCCATGTATTGTAAGCATCTGCAGCAGCCTGAGATGTGCCATAGGTACCACCTGTTGGTAGGTTTGTTGGCATTATACCATACTTGTAATTTGTGTTTTTACCAAATTTAACAGCTGGTGTACCACCGTAGTTTATTTGAGCAAACAATCCGTTAACAACAAATAATCCAACGAATAACAGAATGAGATGTAAAAGCTTTTTCATAAAAATGAATTTTAATTTTAGAATGAATTTGGAAATACTATCAAAAGACAAATATCTAAAAAATAACCCTATATCTAAAAAAGATTAGGATAAAAAATTGTTCAAAAATAGTGGTGTTTTGATATTGTGGACTTCCTATTTGAAAATAAGGTGTTGAATAAGCTTGGAAATTCTTTATCTATTTTATTGGGCTTACCATTTGTTTCTTTTATGAATTTGCATTTGCATCAAAAAAAATAGCAATTTCTTTTTTTTGAGGGGAAAATTATCACCCATACCTCTCTCCCCCTCCATAAACTAATTTTTATACACATCTTTTTTTGGAAAATGCAATAATTTGTTTATTACAACATCTTGGCAAGAAAATATCCAGTTAGGGACAATATGTCGGTAGAATTAATGTCGGCGATTTTGTTCCGTCCCGTATGGGACGAAAGAGATAAATATTACCACCTGATATTCAATTCCTTTAATGACTCAAAAATAAAATGTACACCGAAGTAGCCAACTTTATTCTTGCATTCATATTATTAGGTACGCAAATCTATAAAAAGAACTAATTTGCATCAAATCTACACAAAAAATCGCATTGAATATGAAACGTTTGGAAAGTATTTTTTAAGCAATTACTTTTGACCATCAAATTTCAAAATTCATTAATCGAAGAGTATGACCAAACCAGAAGCACAAGAAATTTTAAAATACAACACTTTAAAATTTAATGAATTTGGGATATTCACAATCCCTGTAAAAACAGCCGGAATTACTTCCATCGGAGTTTTATATAACGAGAAAAATGATTCTATAGCGTTTGCACAATTGTTCGGGTTATTAAAAATGAAAAGTGAAATGAAAAATTATGAATATGACTTTTCATGTTCGTCATACATGGTTCACTTTGATGAAACATATTATTTCCGAAATGGGTTTGCTGAAGCTTTACAAGTAATCGCAGCATTACAAACTATAAACGATTATACACATTCTGATGCTATTTCAAATGGTTTTGTGAATATTACAGATTAATCAATATGGAAAAACAGTTTGAAATACGCACATATAGTTTTTGTGAGCTAGCCCAACTTTATTTTCCTTATGCGACTAAAGGTTCAGCAAGCAAAATGTTTAGTCAATGGATATATTCAAGCACTATTCTTATAGAAAAACTTACAGAACTAAATTGGAAAAAAGGTTCAAGAAACCTTACTCCAAAACAAGTGAAGGTTCTAATTGGACACTTTGACCCACCATGATATAACTTATTTTTTGCATTTGTAAATTGAATGTAACCGCTTTTTTATTTTTCTTTGGATAATTCAATTATAAGAAATGTTGAATTATCAATCATTACCTTCTCATGTAATAGAGATATTAATGCATCTCCAAAATCTTTCAATACTTTATACTTTATAGATAAATCACGAAATTCAAATTTATTAATCAATTCATGAACGCCATCGGAAGAAATTATAATTCTGTCATTAAATTGCAAGTCAAATTCAAAACTCTGAATTTTAAGCTGACCTTTAATTCCTATTGCACTTTCTATAATATTTTTTCTAGGATAATTTATCAATTCATCTTTTGTTAATTTACCAGCTAAAAATAACCTATTTGCTTCTGTATGGTTTATCGTTAATTGTTTTATCCCATTACCTCTTAATAGACATAATCTACTATCACCAAGATGGACACCCTTAAGTTTATTTTCGGAAATTAAACAACCAGTAAATGTTGTTGCCATTCCTCGATATTCTTCTAAATCAAGTTGATATTGTAAAACTGATTTATGAATTGATTCAATAATTGGAATAAGTTCATCATCAAAATCCGAAATTGATTCTAAATATTTGTTTACACATAGATTGGAAACAAATTTTCCACTATTTGCACCACCAACGCCATCTGCAAGGCAAGCAACTGTAAACCCATTTAGATTCTTAAAACCATAGGAGTCTTGATTATCGGCACGAGGTCCTTTTTCTGTATATTGGTATAAGTTCATACCTATTAAAGTTTTTTATATGCAGCGAATAAATTAGGATGAAAATTATTAATATTAAAATGAACTGAAATAGTTAAATGTTCAATAGCATTTTTTGCTTTATGTGCATCTGTAATAAATTCAATAGCCAATCGTCTTGCTAGATTAATATGTAGCGAACTATTAACATAACTTGTAAACATATTCTCTACATACCATCTGTTATGACTTGTTCCCAAGTATAACATTGCCATTAAACATTCCGATTGAACATTAATATTACTATTATCAATGAATTTCGATAATCTTATTGAAAGTCCATCACAAGAATCAAAATTAAAAGAAGAATTTCTAATCCATTTGGCATACATAAGTCCGAGCCTATCACTTAACCCCTTAAAATTACTTATCAAATAATCAATTTGCTGTATTGTAATTTTTCTCATTAAAGAAATAGAATCTTCGTTATCATATTTATCTTCGATAAATGAAATTATCTCTACCCAACTATTTTCAGTAATTTGTTCATTTTCTTTATCTAAATAATTAAAGAACTTTTCACTTTCTTGAGTACTTGGACTTACACTTATATCTCCTAATGACAGAAGAGCCTCTCTTAAATGTTTTACGGATTTAAATCTTCTTTTCGGATCTTTTCTAGTACAGTTTCTTAATATACCAGCATAATCACTTTCTTCATCAATCTCTCCACAAGGTATTCTTTCATCAACACCCACAAAATCATGAATTATACATCCAATTGAATAAATGTCTGATTGAATGCTTGCATTTTTTAAGTCTTTAACAATTTCAGGAGCTGTATAGTAATCCGAACCCATTCGCATTCCTGTTTGTGTGAGAGTTGATAATTTGGTTTGATTTATTGACATTAAACCAAAATCACCAATAGCGTAATAATCCCTACTGTTCTCAAATCGAAGAATATTAGCGGGCTTTAAATCTCGATGGTATATCTCCATCGAATGAATTTCTTCTAAACCAGCGAGTATATCTAATATGGCATCCATATATTTGCCATTAAGAGTTTTTTCTTTTTGAATATCATCAGCCAAAGACGAAATAGCTAACTTCATTACAAAACGTGGAGGATTTTCATTTAAAAATGAAAATAAAATTGGGACGATATTATTGTGAGAAATTTCTTTTTGGATAATTGCTTCTCTAATAAATCTCTTTCTTACATTTTCCTCTAATTCTTTTGGAAAATTATTACCTTGATTTATAGAAAAAGTTTTCATAGCATATTTATGACCCTTGGAATCTGACACTTTATCTACAATTCCAAAACCGCCATTGCCAATGTTTATTATAAAAGAGAATTCCATCGTTTTTATTTTAGTTTATGTTAGACTATGAGTGTATTCTATGTATTTGTGTAACACATACATGAATGTACTCAACATAGCGTTTGTTTCTGCATTATGCAAATATGTATTCGTTTCCATTTTTCAATATGCAATGTACATATTTTCTAAACAAATCAAAAATTAATAGTATATACATCCAATTTTTCACACCCATAGACTCTCGAATACTCCCATACGCTCCCTTATACGCATATTTACGTCCATTGACACCCATTCGCTAATTCAACTATTTTCTCTCATCATAATATTGCAAGCATAAATCAAAAATGCAAGCAATGGCACAGAATCAAGTTAATTCAATTGTAGCAACCACATCGGGCATCTTCGGAGGCTTAAGCAAAGCAATACTGTTAAAAGTTGTCATTACAACAATCAGCTTTCAAACAATTTTTGAGGTCGCAGTTTATGCCTGTGTTTCAGCAATCGTTGGATATGGCATAAAACTCATTATTGATCTAATCACCAAACTTTTTAATCGCAAACATGAATAAGCTAGCTAAAATAGGGCTTATTGGTGGACTAACGTTGGGTGCAGCATGGTTAATTAAATTAGAAACCATGTCAAATAAGCTGGTTACAAAGCTTTCCAATCCACGCATCCATAAAGCGGACTTATCAGGTATCTATTTTCAGACAGAAATTCAATTGCAAAATCCTACACAAAACAGCATGACCATTACCAAACCTGTTGTTTCGATCTCAACAAATGGTGTTTTCATTGCAGGCAATAAACCTGAATCGAAAAAATACTTCGTTAAACCTTTAGAATCAACAATGATAGATACACTCGAAATTGTAATTCCTTGGACTATTTTATTAAAATACATTTCGACTATTTATAATAACGTTCCAAAAATTATTATCGCATATCAAGAGAACAAAAAGGATGAAATACTAAAGCTTATTGCTATTCCACTTGAAATGAAATACAGCTTGTATGCTGATGGATTATTCTATGAATCAACACCTGAAAAAATAGAATAATGAACGGAAGAAATAACAATCAAGATATTTCGGCAGGATACCGTAAAATTAAAGACGGTAGTCGCTTTGACCGATACTTTGCAAACCCTGATGTTGTTGACCGCATTATTATTGATGATGGTGAAGTTGAAGAAACGGTTGACTTGATGGGAAAAGTTGTATGGAAATATATTAATGATACCAAACGCATTTCTCAGTATTTAAACGCTTCAACGCTTAATCAAACCTGCGACAATGTATGGACATTTTTACATGACCATATTCAATATCGATTAGATAAAAAGGGATTAGAGCAATTACGCAGACCATGTCGTAGTTGGGCTGAACGTAAAGATGGGATTGACTGTGATTGCTTTTCAATATTTGTATCGAGTATTCTCACAAACCTAGGTATTCCTCATAAGTTTCGCATTACCAAATACAATACTGATGCTTATCAACATGTGTATGTTATTGTTCCAAGCGGAACAAAGTATATCATTATTGACTGTGTATTAAGCGAGTTCAATAACGAAAAAGAGTATTCACAAAAAAAAGATTTTACTATGAGTATGGATGGAATTAATGTAGCTGTGCTTTCGGGCATAGAAGATAATGATGTGTTGGGTCTAATTGCAGGATTTGATGGTTTAGGAGAATTGAGTGAAGCTGATAAGAATCGTTTTCTGTACGATCATCTTGTACAAACAAGGGCAATGATTGCAGCCAATCCACAAATTATAAGCCAAGTTGATTATCCGCCTGCATTCCTTGAAATGTTGGATTATGCTATCAGAAGCTGGCATACAACGGAAAAGGAAACGGCACTTGAAAATCTTGCGAGAAATGAAGACGAGTGGAATCAAAAAAATGGTTTTGATGGTAGCGAAGATTCCGAATTTGATGGACTGGACGAATTATATGGCGATTATGATGAGTTAAATGGAAAGAAAAAATCATCGAAAAAAGGATTTTTCAAGAAAATAGGTCAAACCGTTAAAAAAGGAGTTAAAACAGCAATCAAAGCTACTGTTCGCTTCAATCCTCTGGTTATTACTGCAAGAAACGGATTCCTCCTTGCCATGAAACTTAACTTAAAAAAGATGGGGTCGAAACTGAAATGGGCGTATGCTACCAAGGAACAAGCTGCTGCTAAAGGTATTTCTACATCGGATTGGGAAAAATCGAAAAACGCTTTAGTTAAAATCGAAAAGTTGTTTGCCGATAAATTACAAGGAAAGAAATCTGCACTTAAAAATGCAGTTCTCAAAGGAAAAGCAGGAGGATTAAACGGAATAGATGAAGAAACCTCAATTGAAGGTCTAGGCGTATTACCTGCTGTTGCCATTGCTGCTGCCATTCCTGTTATCGCATCCGCTTTGAAAGCCCTTGTTGGTTCGGGAGCTATGAAACAAGAAGAAGCTGATGGAATAGAGGAAGAAATCAAAGCTAAGACGAGTGAAGCTAATGCATCAGCAAGCGAAAGCGATATGAATAACACTGCAAGTGGAGATGCTGGAGCATCATCGGCTAGTTCAAGTAGTTCAGGAGCTTCGGGCGACTCTGCTACCGGGGCAGGATCTGACGATAGCGGTGGTGGTATCATAGGCTTTGTAAAGAAACAACCATTGGTTGCAATTGGAGGAGCCATATTGGGAATATGGGGATTATCAAGAGTCTTGGGTGGTAAGAAAAAATCGGGAAATACAATGGCAGGAGTACCTCGAAAACACAAGAAAAAACACAAGAAAAAAACTGTAACACAAACGAAGAAAACGCTGAAAGCAATTACACTCAAATAAGAAAATCATTCACAATAGAAATAAACGGTTATGGCAAAGAAACAAACAATTTCGAAAACTAAGTTTGATGCAAAGAGCATCCTTGAAGAATTCAAAACGCCTGGACTAATCATCATCGGAATGGTTGGTGGCAATATGGCTGGCAAATTGCTGGACAAAGTAATAACGGTTGATGAAACTGCAACAGGCTTTCAAGCAAAGGCACTCATTAAACCACTGGTTCAAATCACCGCCGGAGTTGGTGGTGCATTACTGTTGAAAGATCAAAATCTAAAATTAATTGCATCGGGTGTAGCAGCAAGTGGAATTGCTGGATCGGTGAAAGTCTTTTTGAAGAAAGATATTCTGCAAGGGCTAACCAATTTCGCTGGACTTGGCGATTCAAACGAAGATTATAAACAAGTGTTTCGTGAACCAATGAATCTGCAAATCGAACCATACATTCCTCATTTACCTGAATTGAAAGGTGCATTAGCTGAACTACCTATTGAAACAGAAATGTCAGGTACAGACTTGGGAGAATACACCGAAATCAAAGAAGTGCAAATTTTATAGAGTACTGAGTTTTGAATGAACAGTTTTAAATTGGAAAACCAATAAGAACAAGGAATTTGAAAAGAGTAATCATTAAATAGAATAGTAAATTCAAAATTAATAACTAAAAATTAAATATCATGACTTTAGGAGAAATCACAAACAGCGACCTTGATCTAATGGGAGCAATGTCAGACGATGAATTATTGGGAGCTTTAGAAGCAGCAACCCCATTACAACGCAAAGCATTTTTGCAAAGAATCAAAAAACCAAGAATCGTGCCTTCGGGGAAATCAAATTCCCGTGGCGAATTTGAGCAACGAATCAACCTTTTGCCAAAAGACATACAACAAGGGTTAGCAAGTAAAAATCTACAGGCTGTTGATGCAGCATACTATGTGACCAAAAGCGTTTCGGGCAATAAAATCATCAAGATGTTGAAAGACGATGATACGAAAATTGTTGGAATATCAAACGTTTCAGGTGGCAAATTCGAGAAAGGGAATATGATGTTGTTGAGCGGTATCGTAATAGTTGCCTCAGTCGGTGTTGTAAAAGGTGAAGAAGGGAAATATGATATTTTGCCCGATATAATCCGTAACGGTGAATTTGAGTTCAAAGCGAACGGAACAACCATTGTACCAATAACCTCCTTAGAAGTTTTCAACACCAACGGCACAACACGACAACGGGGATATTACAAATTGGACAACCCCAAAATGATATACGACCAACAATCAATGGAATTGAATCTTGAATGGGGATCAAATGCAGGCGCTGATACCTTTGTGAAAGCAATCTTGATTGGAACAGCAGTAACCAAGTATTAAACTCTGTGTTTCAGCCCGAAAGTCTATTCAATTCTTTCGGGCTGATTTTACCAATAAAAATTTATTTATTATAAAACCATGAGTACTCCAAAAACTATAAAGTATCAAGTTATTAAATTAACTATTACTTCGGCAGGAACAACAGTTTCGATTACAACCAATTCAGATAAACTATATAAAAACATCGTTGGAATATTGGTTTCAATGCCATATCTAGTGACGTTTGCCGATAGTTCTCTTTTAAACGTGGTGATAAATGATAAGGAAATATTTCCTGATACTTTCGAGGTAAAATTGATTCATTGTGACCCTTACGTACCAGTAAACGAACGCTTTTATTTATTGGACGAACCTGCAGATGGAAGTACGGTAAAAATTCGATTTACCGATGGAGCAATGGCAGGAGTAAGCTATCCTTATGTAGTAAATGTGTATCTCAAACTTGAAGATAAAAACTAATGTGTCATTGCAGACGAACTAAGTTTGAAAAATGGGTTAAAATTCCTGTTTGGGTAGCACCTTTCGGTGTTAGCCGTATAGATTATAAACTCCCGGCTTATGTAAGGCAATGTACTGGTATAGCCTTTACATATTCTGACCTACAAGGCGTTTGCAATCAATCTAAAATGGGAGAAGTCGCATTATTGTTCAATAACAAACGAAATCATCCTGTCAATTTTGAAATTGAGCAAAAAGACAAGCATTTCAGAATGGATATTATTCTTTTACAACTAGAAGAACCAATTATTTCGGCAACAAGAGTTTTTGGGTTTTATCGGAATCTGACCAATATTGAATATACCATGAATATTTATCTGCAATACATCGCAATATATAATGAATAAGTAAAATGGACACATTTGTACGAGAACATATTAAAGATTTAAACAAAAGATTGGGTTACACAGATTGTGACATTGATTCTATTTCTGTGGTTTTGAATGAAGTTATGAGAGAATATCAAATTTCAGGGCAAAACGAATATTATTTTCTCGTAACGGAAACTGTTGTTAACGGTACAGAAATTTTTGCAGACAATAATTTTATTAAAGTCGATGCATTGTTTAACGCAACGAAGTTCTGGAGAATCATTGCTTTGACAGGCAACATAGTAATCACTATTCCTCAAGGAACACGACAAATTTTAGAGTTTTTACGAGTTATACCGCAGAAATAATGGCACCTAAGAAACATAATTTGGATTTGAGCTATCTCAGGGATAGAATTCAGATTTATCAGGCTGAAGGTAAAGATGTATTGTATACAGCAATTTTCATTACCGACAAACTAAAAGATAAAATTGTTGATAGAGCATCTCCAAAACAATTAGCTCATATAACAAAGAGTTTGAAATATGTGAATCCCGATAAAATACGAGTTGAACTCTATGATGGGAAAGAAGCTAAAAATATGCTTTGGTTCACCGAATATGAGCTAAATAAGCCCGAACTGGAGACAAAACAGCCAACTACTTTTCAAGGATTTGGAGAAGCAGAAATAAATAGCATTGTTGACCAGCGGTTTCGTGAACGGAAACAACAGGAAGAATTTGTACAACTCAAAGAGCAAGTTACCGAATTGACCACAGAACTTGATGAACAAAGAAATTTGGTTGAAGAACTTGAAACGGAAAACGAACGCCTTGAAAAAGTTCTCGAAAGTAAAACTCAAGTTCGCTATTATGCTGGAATGCTTGGCGATATTTTGGAAAGCTTTGGAATAGCTAAAAGCAAGGTAAAAAGTCCCTTGGCTACGCTAATGGGAGTAACTGATGTAGAAGAAAAAGAAGAACAAATTCAATACACCCGTAAATCAAAACCTGCACCAACTGAAAATACAGAACAAATTCAAACATTTACATTCAATGAGCAAGGTCGCAACGAAATTATTACGCTTATGTCCGAATATTTAAAGAATGTTGATGACCAGATCCTTGGAGAGGTTTTTACCATTTTCTCCGATATTGAGAAAACACCTGAACGAGCAAAAGAACTAATTCATTTTTTACAATCAAAATAATATAACTATGAGTTTATACACGAAAACGATAGAAATCGAAGCAAAAAGCAATGCCGAAGCCGAAGAAATAATAACTGCTATGAGCGACATCTTTGATATAACTAGACAAAAAGCATCAACAGCATCATTTTTAGATATGATTGCGAAACTTCGCATTACACCTTCTAAAATTTTGATGGCAAAAGCATATTTCGGAGCATAATGGCAAAGGAAAAGTTCAATAGTAACGAATGGCTCGATAATCCTAAACGAATACTTGTCGGTGGCGTTGTAGTTGGTGTTGGAGGATTTTTGCTTTACAAACTCGGAAAAAAAATAGTCGATGATTTGAAGCACAAAGGCACAGAAGACAATGCCGATGATAGTCCAGAAGTTCGTCAGGCTATGAATTTTCGTTCAGGGATAAATCCTTCGGGAATATCGTGGATGAAAACCTTTGACTCACTTAACTACGATATGATTATGGACACTGCAAAAACTGTTACCAATCTTGATGCAGTAAGTTTAGCTTATAAAAATCTCTATGGTGATGATCTACTTGCAGACCTTCAAAGAGAGTTGAATGCAGAAAATTATCAACGATTATTAACGTTGATTTCGAGCAATGGCAGTAAAAAAGGTGGAGCAGCTCCCGTAAAATTCGCAAAAAAGAATGGTTTAGTCGTTTCAATTGGTGAAGCATTTATTCGCAGCTCACCTGATGCAAGCTATCATGGAGCAATCTATGAAATTAACGATAAAAAAAATATTGTTCGCAAAGCAAAAGTTGGAGAATTCTTGGGTTATGCAACGGGTAAGCAATCGTTCGATTTAAAAAACAATGTCAAATTCATTGAGGTTGGTTATATCGTAAAAAAGGACAGATTGCCTGCAAATATGAAAGCGAAAGCTGGTATGAAAGTCTCTTATTGGATTTCATCAAGTACGAATTTCATTGTACAATTCAACTATTACAAAGATATGCTTGCTAAATATCCTAATCTGCAAACTGAGGTCGCATATCGTAAGCCATTGGACTTTTATTCCGGGGTAAAAGGAATAACAGACGATAAACCAATTCCAATAATTACCAAACGCAAAACGTACGTGCTCGATTCAAAATTGCAACCTGTTATTCCAGTTCAAGCTGGAACATTATTGGGAGTGTATGTAATGAGCCTCAATACCGGAACGGCAAACTTCATCCAATTTAAAACTGTCGACAATACCGAACGCTGGGTAAATGCAGATTCAATTTTGACTAAAAATTAGGAATATGATTTTATTAGATAATGTACAAAGGAATAAGAACGAAAACCTTGCAACATTTGAGCAAACCATGAATTCCATTTGCACCAAACTTGATATCAATCCAAACTGGTTAATGATGGTAATGTGGAGTGAAAGTCGCTTAAATGCTCAATCGGTAAACAAACAAAAGGGTGATTCAGAAAATGCACAGGTACGAAGTGCTAATCGTGCAACAGGCTTGATTCAATTCATGCCTGATACTGCTAAGAATTTAGGAACGTCAACACAAAAACTCTATGCTATGTCAGCGATTGATCAGTTACATTATGTGTATGCTTATTTCAAACCGTGGACAGGTAAAATCCACAGCTATTTTGATTTGTACTTTGTAACATTCTTCCCCTTGGCAATGGGTAAACCAGATGATTATGTGCTTGAGACAGCAAAGATTGCAGCTTCAAAAATTGCAAAACAGAATCCTTTTTTCGATGTGAACAAGGATGGAAAGCTTACAGCTAGAGAAATTAAACATCGCATGTATGAATCCATTCCTTCAGCAATTTTAGCGGACGTTGTCAGTACCGTTGAAAAAAAAAGTTTGAGTTAGGAATTGTTGGATTCGTTCTGCTCGGAATTGGAGCAACATATCTGTTTGTACAAAGAAAAAGGGGGAAACGAGTTAAAAATTAATATTTAAAAATGTAAAACTAAAAACTAACGACATGACAACTACCACTAAAAAGAGAAAAACAGCTAAGAGTAAGTCTCGCAAAACGGCAACTACCAAACGCAGAAAAAATACTGCAAAGCCTAAAACGAAACGAAAAGTTGTAAAGAAAAAAACAACAGCAATGAATGGAACGGCATCGGCAAAAAGAAAGAAAACAGGAATCAAAAAGGTAATTCGTTCCATTAAGTCACAACTAAAAGATTTAGAAAAGAAAGTAGGTTAATCGTTATGGCAAAGTTCAACCAACATCAACGCAACAAAGAAATTGAAGCTTTCATTGCTGATAAAGACAGCCGAAAGGAATCGTATTCTAACGCTGATATTGATTATATCAACAGCTACGAAGGTTCAGGTGGTCAAGCGAAAAAAGGAGCAAGTGGCGAAGGCTTGTTGTATGAATACTACTCGCCCGACTATGTTGTTGCGTTAATGTGGGAACTCGCTTTTAAGCATGGTTTCAAAGAATCGGGAACCGTACTTGAACCAAGTGTTGCAACAGGCAGAATGTTACAGCCAGCACCGATAAAAAAGAATTGTGTTGGTTTTGAGATAAATCCGGTATCGGCTCGCATAGCGGAAATATCTTGTGCTGGATCAACCATTCATAGAGGTTATTTTGAAACAGCATTTATGCAACAACCACGATTTACCACTCGTGAACGCAAACAAACAACATGGTTGGAACAATATCCGTTTTCGTTAGTGATTGGAAATCCACCATACGGCAAATATCACAATCGATATAGCACGTATTTCCCAACTCCAAAACTGATGCAGATTGAGCATTTTTTTATTTACTACGGATTACAACTATTGGAGAAAAACGGTTTGTTGGTTTACATCATTAGCTCTAATTTCATGCGAAACGGCTTAACTTACAACAAAGCAAAAGATGAAATCACCAAGATTGCAGATTTGGTTGATGCTTACCGATTACCGGCTGTGTTCAAATATTCCGAAGTTCCCACCGATATTATTGTTTTTAAAAGGAAATAAGATGAATACAAAAAAATTAGAAAACAAGTTACGACTTGAAATCAAAGCACAATTAAACAAGGTCACACAAGCAAATAGTCCGCTGGTTTGGGCTGAAATTCATAGACAAAATGGAACGCTCAATACCGTTGGATATGCTCGCATTGAATCTCGCATAATCAATAAAATTATTGCCGGACAATTAACTCCTGCAGCAGCAATTCCACAATTGGAACAAGAAATGGATTGTAGGTAATGATTGAACAAAAACCTTCATATTATCGTGCTAGAATTTCGACATTTCGCTATTTTATTTCACAAGGCGATGAATCGAAAAACAGAGATAGTCCGATTGAATTATTGAAATATGGAGTAATTCATCCTGACTTTTCCGATGAATTTGAGAAATACCTTTCAAAATTGTTTGCCGAATATACCTTTTCTGAATTACCGCTCACCTTTACCGAACTCTGTTTATTCAATACATGGTTTGCCTTGCATCCAGAAAAGATTGCAGGCAAAGAAATAATCACAACAAGTCGTGAATTTCCCATTGGAATAAAGGGAACAAAAGAAGATGTAATAAGAGTTGTTGGTGGAACTGCGAGTAAAGAAAATAACCAACAAAACCGAATACGAATTGCAAAAGCCAAAGCTTTGGCAAAAATCAAATTATTGAAACTGCTGTAATAATGAAGACAACAAACGCACTCAATGGAATAAATGGGCTGGAAGGACTTGGAGCATTGTCACCAAACTTGATAGCAACAATATTGACCAACAAATTTGTGATTGAAAAGGTACTAAAACATTCATCAAATCTTAAAGGATTAGGGTTTGTTGAAGGTAAGAAAGTCGGCTTTGCCGATGTTGTAAAAATGTACAATGAAGGTATTTCTGAATCGGAAATTAAAGCATGGATTTGGTACAAACGCAAACAAGGAGTTCCGATGCTGCATTGGTCAAAGCATTATAAAGTAACTGGTATGGATATTCCAAAACTTGTACAAGATCATGCGATGTATATAAGTGGAGATGATTTTCTGCCTTTACCAATGTATTCGTATGGTAATATGTACGATCGCAAAGACCTATTAATAAAGGACAAAGATTTAATTGTTAAACAATACGGCAATGCTATATATGAAAATCATTTGAAAGTCATTACCGAAGCCGTTCCAAAGATGATAAGCGTAAAAGAAATTGACGCAAGAGAACGTCCAATTATTATGGCTATTTCAGATATTGCCAGGAATAAAAACGTATTCTCTATAACATCGGTTCGTCCCGAATTTATGGATACCGAAAGTGCAGAACAATTAACTAAAGTAAACGGCAAGATTCAAGTAAAAAAGGATTCGGCAAGTAATAAATACCGAAGCGTTCGGTTACGATTTGATGGCGACAATGATTATTCACTTCGTGATGTCTTTGTAAAATGGCTCTATACCTTGCAATCAGCGGACTTCGATAAAAGTAATGCCATAGATATTGCAGAATATTATATCTTCAATAAACCATTAAAAGACGATGAGCTTACTTCTGACCAAAAGGCAGAACTCAAAGTCAATGCTCGAAACGAAGGCGAAAAGCTCTTTTCACGATTTTTACATGAAGTATTGAGTGATGAAGACCAGTCAAGACTCGATGAAACGTGGAATCGCATGTTCAATGCACAAAGCGATATTAACCACAAACGAGTTCCAGTAGGTTTTGAATGTTCATCGAAATTCAAATCGGGAGTGCTACAAATAACGCCTATTCAAAGAGAAGCAGTAGCCTTCTTTGAAGCACTTGGAAGCGGTATATGTGCCCTAGACGTCGGCGTTGGAAAGACCTTATCCTCAATCATTAACGTAGCCGTAAACCTCTATTCAGGCAAATGTAAAAGACCAATAATCGTAGTCCCAAAGCCGACTTACCAAAAATGGATTGGCGAAATCATTGGTTACACCGACAAATATACAAAAGAATTTGTTCCTGGCGTTTTATCGTACACAGGAATTACATTAAATGACTGGAGTAATATAGGAACTGATATGAAAGGGAAATTAGATTTTTCAAAAGCAGTTCCCGAAAATTCAATTACACTCGTTACCTACGAAGGGTTTAAACAAATAGGGTTTTCGCCTAATGTATCAGAAAAGCTCTTTGTTGAACTGGTCAATATCCTTGGTCAAAGCTCTGATAAATCGGCTCGTGATGCTGAAATAGATTACCAAAAGTATCGTGAGAAAATAGGACTTGGCGAAAAGAATACCGTGTGCGATATTGATACAATGGGTTTTGATTATCTCGTCATAGACGAAGCTCACCGATGCAAAAATGTGTTTGAAAGTGTAAAGAGCGATGATGAAGGAAACAAACGCTACAATGTAACATCAGCCGTTTCTGAAACTGGAATCAAAGCATTTTTTCATGCAAATTATATTCAACGAACCTTTGGCAATAACGTGATGCTTTTAACTGCTACACCATTTTCTAATTCACCTCTCGAAATATATTCCATGCTTTCGCTTGTTGCTTATGATAGTATGAATAGAAATTGCATTTATAATATCAATGCGTTCTTTGATTTATTTATTCTTCCTACCGTTGAGTACACAGCCAACTACAAAGATGAAATCGTTGAAAAGGAAGTTATTAAAAGCTTTACCAATCGTTTGATTCTGCAAAAACTGATATACAATCACATCATTTATAAAACTGGTGAAGAAGCCGGAGTAAAACGTCCGTTTAAAGTAAACTTGCCAAAACTCTACGATAAAAATTCCGATGGAAAATCAGTAAAGCTGAGTCCACAAAAACAAGTGTTGACCTATATTGAACCTACGGCAAAACAACGAAACAACCAAGCTAGAATCGTTTCACTTGCACAATCGGCAACTTCTGGAAAACTCAACATGGGAGATTTATTCCGAGCATTAGCGTACAGTTTAGACAATGCTCTTTCACCATATCTCTATGCTGGCAATAGTGACAAACCTAACGATTATAAAGAGTTCGTAGAAGAAAGTCCCAAGATATTATTTGCTTGCGAATGTTGCCGAACGGTAAAAGAATATCACGAAAAACTTGCAAAGACTTTACCAGCCGATGCACCAAAAGCATTGACTGAAGTATCGGGACAAGTACTATATATGAACCGAGGAAAAGCTTATTTCAAATACATCAAGGAATATCTTGAAAAGGAAGTTGGATACAAGAAAAACGTCCTGTACATGAATACTCGTTTCGATGAAGTAGAAATCATAGACAGTTCCATTTCGGATATTAAGAAAGAGAATGTTAAAGATGCTTTTCTTGCTGGAGTCGTTAAAATCATTATCGGTACAGCCACCATTCGTGAAGGAATTGATTTACAAAAACGAGGTACTGTAATTTATAACCTTTATCCCGATTGGAATCCAACGGATATTCATCAATTGGAAGGTAGAATTTGGAGACAAGGTAACGAGTTTGCCTTTGTGCGTTCGGTAATGCCATTAGTACAGGATTCAATGGACGTTTTTGTATTTCAAAAGCTAGAAGAAAAGACTGGCCGTATCAATGATATTTGGTTCAAAGCTGACCGAGGAAATGTTCTCGATGTTGAAAGTCTCGACCCACAAGAAGTAAAGCTTGCATTAATCACCGATGTTGGAAGAATCACCGCTTTGTACTTTGATGAAGAACGCAAAGAAATGGAACGAGAACTTGGTCGGGCAAATACAAATTTATCGCAAGTTAACAGAGTTAAGAATTCAATATCGGAATACTTAAAATACAAGGAAACGGTAAAAGAATGGATTACCAAATTTGATACTATCAATCTGAAAAATTCATGGGCATTCGATGAGTTTAAGGTGAACGATAAGCTCAAAGCTTTGAAAGGTCAACCCGATGAAAAGGAGCAAATCAAAAAGTTAAAAGACCAACAAAAACGATTGGAATCGCTCCGTTCAGATATTGAAAAAGTACAGACCAATACAGCGATTACCGATACTGAAATCTTGGAATGCTGCAAGAAGATTCAAAAAGAAGAAACCTATTTTGAGAAATACTGGTGCATTGCTTACTTCAAAGAAGCAATGACCAATGTTTACAAGATTGAACGAACCATTTTAAAACCTAAAAAGCTATCAATCTTTGATGATATGAGTGGACTGGAAAGTTCATTAAAGAAGGACGTGATGGATGCTGAAGCGAAGCTTTCGAATTACAAAGGTGGTCAACATGGAGAAACATCAAAACGCTTTTTGGAACTCTACAAAGAGATTGAACAAAAGAAAGAAACCCTTGCAGTAAAAGGGAAATCAGCATACGAACGTGCTGATGATTTTGCAAAGCTCAATTATCTGTTACAGTACTTGCGTGAAGATTATGATCCCGAAACTTCGCCATTCCCACAATCGGGAGATACACCAACAATTCATTCAGAAACTAAGCAAGTTAAATCTGCAAATACCGATACTGAAAAACGTATTCGCATTGCTCGCATTAAAGCTCAAGCTAAACTCAAAATGTTACAACTATTAAATATTTAGAACCATGATAACAGTAGAAAACCTTATAGCAAAGTATCCACAGATTAGTCAGGATAGCTTACCAACTGCTTTACAGCAAACGGAATTTGAATTCATTCAAGAAAACATTGACTTGTACAATGAAGACGAAACAATAAAGAAATACATCGACACCTTTGTGGAAAAGCTTAACGATTTGCAAGAAAAGAACGGTGATAAATCAAAACCTGAACCAAAGCCTAAGAAGGCAAAAACGGTTAAAGAAAAGAAAGAACCCAAAGCTGAAGAAAAAGAAAAAGCCGATAAAAAGGAAGAATCGCATTACGAAAACGTTCCTAAAATTGGAGTAGATATTTCGTTCATTAAACGATATGTTGGTTTGCATGGTAAAAGAAAGGATAAGCAACAAATTTTATCGCTAATAAACTCTTTGCAAAAAGCAATTGTCGAAAAACGGATTCACAAACATTCGGTTTATAGTAACGAGATTGAACATATTCAAACCGAACTGATAAAATGTTATAACGAAATGGGAAATGCAATCACAATTAGCATAGCACCCGAAACTCTTGAAAATTATACAGCGATTGCGAAAAGTGAGAAAATAATGCCATCAATCAGTTACATTAAACAGTATATTAGTTTACATGGCAAAACAGGAGTAAAAGAAAAGGCTAAGTCATTATTCGATCGAATTAATAAAGCCATTGATAAAGGTGATATTAGTTTCTATGATATTCGTTACAAGGAATTACACGAAATACAAAATTCGTTAGCTAATTATTTGAAAGATAAGACAACACACATTCACATTAGCGAGAATACTCTAAACGGTTTAATGGGAATAATTGGTGAATCAGTTAACGGCTTAAACGGTTTGGGAGAATTTTCGTCAAAGCTTGTTTCAAGTGAGACCTTATCGGAAATGCAATTTGATACTATTGGTTTGCAGGGCAAATACAGAAATCTTATAGGTGACCCATCACGAGGTTTTACTGCAATGGTTTACGGATTACCTAAAAGTGGTAAATCAACCTTGAGCATTGACTTCGCAAAATATCTTGCCGAACATCATGGAAAGGTTTTATATGTTGCCATTGAAGAAGGTTTTGGCTACACATTACAGGAAAAATTCGAGCGGTTAAATGCTATACATCCAAACTTAGAGATCGCTGAGAAATTACCAAGTGATTTATCAAAATGGGATTTTGTATTTATTGATTCAGTAAGTAAAGCTGGATATTCTAATGATGTGCTTGCTAAACTTCACAAGCAATTTCCGAAAACTGCATTTATCTTCATATTTCATAGTACCAAAGACGGCAAATTTCGTGGTGGTCAGGAATTTGCACACGAGGTCGATTGTATTATTGATGTTGAAAAAGGAGTTGCTTCAGCGAATGGAAGGTTTGGAGTTGGTGGAAAGTTGAATGTATTTGAAAATTAAATCATAACGATATCAACCATTTTAAAAATATTGTGAACCATTTTCCCTTTTAAGAAATAGCTATTCACTTTCACTAATCGAAAATTTTGATAATATTATTAGTAATGAACCAAAAACTAAAAAACCAATCCCAGGAGAAAAATCAGAAATTTGTGTTTTTAAACCTAATAAACTAACTAAAATACCTCTAGTTTTATCAAAGATACCATTAAGAAATAAAATAAATCCAAAAGCACCAAATATAGCACCGACAACCAAAGCTATATATGAATATATAGCATACAATATCGTTACACGAACCCAATATGGCTCACCTAGACCTTTAGGCACAATAAGCCTCCTTAGCTTATGTTTTTCTTTAGACATTTAAGCTATGAATTCAGAATTATTTTTGCAGAAGATATTCGAGAGGAAACTTGTTTTTGTTCAGCAACTCTCTTACTTTTCATCATAGCAGATGAAAGTCTTTGATTTATAATATTACTATCTTCTTTCGAGATAGGTGTATACCTATTTTCATCTTTCCATTTATTAAAGATGATATCAGAAAAATTTGTTAACTCTTCCATTTACAATGAGTTCCTTTTAAATTGTTCACAAATGTATTAATATTTACTGAATCAACAACCCATTGTTCATAAATTTTACTTGAGTTGTTATAAATAATGTACTTATTTTTTTTGAGAATAAATAATATGTGATTTTCAAACGTATCGGGTTCTGTTGGATCAAGAGCAATTAATGTATCAACATTATTATCTTTCAATTGTTCATATCCACTATAGAACTCAACTAACCAAATAAATTTTGGCATTCGTTTTGAAATAATTAAATTCTTAACGTCATCGTTTCTAAATTCTTTATTTAAACATAATTCAGACTTAAATGATCGACTTGATGTTAGAAATATTCTTGTAATTTCAGCATTAATACTATCGACTAATTTTTTTTCTAAAAGAATACTTCTGACTAATTCATGCACCATAACAGCATCAACATACACCTTTTTATATAATGGAACAATGACACTTTCAATTTTACAATCTTTAAATGAATCATCATTATAATATATCGAATCATTAGTTGGATTATCAAATGAAACTAGTTGGTATGGAGGTAAATTATCGTCCATTATTACATAATTTTGGATATATTCTGACAAGAATGTAGGACTAAACATACCTTTAATCTTTTGACAAATAGTACGATCATTTACCTCTTCCCTTCCAATAATAATTATAGCATGCCCAATTTGTTTATTTCTTAGAGCCGCAATAATTGGAATTCCAGAATCAACATAAGTATTAATAATTTCTTTGAATGAAACACTATGTGATTTTTCTGAATTATATTCATCTTTATCATAGACTTTTGTTGAAAGTCCAAATTCTTTCAAAACAAACGAAATATCTTCGGTATTGAGTCCATTTGATGGAATTAATCTTTCAAATGATCTCTGTGAAAGAATTTTAATTATTTGGGATGGCAATGTTGGTGAATAATCACTGTATTTTGTTCCAAAATATTCATTAACATTTAAAATTGTTGTTTCTGCACAAGATAAAGTTTCACCATCTTGTGCACAATATGGAAAACCATGTACATCCAATTTAACACCATTCACCAAAGCATTTGTTTTCACCAAACAGCATATAAAATTATGTTTTTTATATATTTGGGGAGATAAAATGGAACGACCAAATATATTGCTTCGTGTTGGTCTAATTGTAATGTAGCCTAAAAAACTCTTTTGTAGACAATTAATTTTATCAATATTTCTAAAGTTATCATTATCTACAATTTCCGTAAAAAATGATAATCGAATAGAGTCTCTACTATACCTTTGATGTTTTGTTGAATAATAAGAATAATAGCTATCTCGATAATGCTTATCAACATACGGGAATTCAATATAAATACCTATATCATCTTTAATGAGATTATTAAAATAGTTTAAGTTTTGTGAAACAATTTCTTTACTTATATTGTATTCTGTTTCAAACAAACTCTCTAATACTTTGATATAATTAGTTTTGTTAACGAAAGCTACGGTTAAAGACATAATTTTTGACGATTCAAATAGTAATTCTATAAATTATTGCAGACCACAAAACTATTACTATTTTTTAATTTAATCTGCTTTAGTCCTTTTATTTTCATTTTAATCGAAAGGTTGTAATCTATTTTAAAATCCACACTCTGAAAGTATAAACGATACAATAATTTCAAGATGACTTTTTAGTAAATACTTTTGTCGACTCTACTAAACTTTCAATAATTGAATATATACAATTTACTTTTTCTTATTCCTATACAATTTCAACCTTATAGAATCTACAAATTCCTTAGAAATACCCCATGAATATTTTTTTAAAATAAGATAATAATAGCTATTAAGTGTATATTTCCTCATTCTTAACAAACTATATAACTCATAACTATTATGGTATCCGGGATATAAACTATCCGATTTCTTGAATGACATTGCAGATTTAGAAATGTCACCTTTCAACAGATATGTATATCCTTCATCTTCATATTCTTTTGCTATTCTATACTTGTTTTGAGGTAATGTAAATGTACATTTTCTATTCTTTTGATGAATAATATTCGTTGAATCTATTTTATTATCATTGACGGGTTCGTCTGTGTATTCATTTGCAATAATACCTAAAGAATCTTTACTTATGGATGTAATCAAACCCAGTTTTGAATATAACCTTAGTTTTTTCCAAATATCATTTTGGTCTGTTCCTGTTTTTAAAATATTCGAAACAATATCATATTCAAATTTCAACCTATCTTGTATCATCTCATGATCAAATTTTATTTTATCTTGGTTCATTTGATCCACATGTTGAATGTGATTTAAAACAATTCCACTAATAAGTGTAAGAATTGCTGTAACGGCTGTAATGATTATTGTCTTTTGAAGATTCCTATCCATAAAATAATTTAACTTGAAGTATAGTATTTATCAGAATTTTCTTAAAAAAATAATACGAACGAGAATAAATCCTCGTTCGTATTATTCAACATAATCTTAATTTTGTATTTTTAAAATTAAACCTTTTCTATACGTTATTTTATAGTTTATTTCAAAAATAAGAATTATTAACTACCAATCTATTTCTACAATAGAATATAAAGCAGGTGTTTTTATTCCACTTACATTTGTAGTTCCAGATCCATTATTAAATTGGAATCCTATTACATCTCCTTCGAAAACTTGTATTGGTGTTGATAAAATCAATTTTGCAATGACATCATTTCCCGAAAAAGAATTATAAACAGTAACATTACCTGTTACAACAGGAAGAGATACGATACCAAGTGATGTTCTGGTTGTTGATGAATGTTTAAATACTTCAATATTAATTACTGGATTAGATACTGATCCATCTGTTACACATGCTGCAGAACATCTTAATCCTATTTGCGTAATATAACCAGCTGGTACTATAAACGGATCAATCATGGCATTTCCATAACCATTAGTATTATATGGATCAGTTGTAGGACAACTTGGTATTGCTTGATTAGCTTGTGGAGTTAATGCATGTTTTGTAAAACCAATCATCGTTCCAATTTGAGTAGTACAATTATTAATACATTCTAATCGAACTATTCTTTTCTGTTTGTTAAACCAACCTCTTGTACCATTGAGTGAAGTACCATAATATTGTTGTGCAGACGGCGAAGCAACATCTCCTGAAAGTTGAAGAGTTCGATTTACAGATAAATCACCACCACCACTAATTGAATATTGACTATTAATTTGTTTAGCTTCTATCCATTGTTTATTTGTGGCATCCTGTGCATTTGTTGGGTTCTTAATATTGATAATTGTATTTTGATTTGCATCAATATTACCTGCAATTTGATTGTTCTTACTTCTAACTTGCTCTAAAGACGTTTGATGTGGATTGCTTGTCGAAGAGATATGAGATTGAATATTCGTATTTTTAGGTTCAAATAATGAAGAAAAAGCAGAAACTAAGTTTTGATAACTAAATTTCTTTAATATATTAGAAATACTATCCCATATTACAAACATATCATTATTTGCAAGAGATGGTGATTTCTCAGCGGATAAATTGATTATACTTCCAATGCTTGCTATTGTTTCATTACCTGTATTTATACCTGTTGAAGTTCCTGAACCAGATGGAGCATTAATATCTGAAGCAGTTAAAGTAATATTCGATGTCAAAGGTTTATTGTTGATCGTTCTTGAATTAGGCACTAGAGCTCCTAAATCCTGATCTCCAGTATTTGTTCCAGAACATACACCTGATCCAGAAGGAGCTCCTACTTGACTGGCAGTAGTGCCATGTGGATTCCCTGAAATTATTTGAGTGTGATCATAAGCAGTTTTCCCGTAATCACCTCGATAAGCTGTTGTTGAAGTTTCTCCTAAAGCCAAACTAGATGAAATTTCTACATATAAAGTTCCACTCCATCGATATGTACGATTAGAGTCTTTCGCGATATATATTTTTGAATCTTCACCTGTTTGTGGAAAATTAGTAATTGAATCAAATTCCAATATATCATCTACAAAACTTGGCAATTGAGTTGAAAGAATTTTCCCATTTGAATCTAATTCCGCAACTCCGTTTGCAGCTCCTTTTTCTGATGCTTTTATCTGTAAATCATTTGTTACATTATCTAATCCTAGTGATACTTTATTTATTGAATCTAGTTGTCCTTTATTAACAGCATCACCAGCATACTCTCCATTTGCAATAGATGTTATTTTAGTACCTTGTAAATCTAAATTTCTAAGAGAGGATTCATTTGCTTTAATCACTGATTGGGGAAATGATAAATCGGAAAGTACAAATTCTGAAGATGTTAATTTAGTATAATATATATTTTGTTCTGTGTTTTCTATTACTAATGGACCTCCGGGATATATTATTGTTTGATCATGGGTATGAACAGAATTAAAAGTCGCTCTTACATCCGTAGCTACTCCATTATTTTGTATTACTTGTTGTAAAGTCAAGCCACTTTGAAGGGTTTGTATTTGTCCTTCAACCCATGATTTAGGCACTGCATCGCCTTCATTTATTGGCGTCTTTAAATTTACAATCGTAGAAGCATTATTTGCATCAATATCGCCAGTCAATTTATTGTCAGTTTCCCGAGCTTGTTCTAAAGTCGTTGCATGAGGATTTTGGGTATTGTTAACGTGTGCTAACAAATTATCGGCTGTTGTACCACCATCAAATTTATCTGTCGAAATTTTTAGTAAATTTTTAGTAATAGGATCGCTAACTAATAAATACTTTCCAGAAATATCAGTTGCTTCAGTATGTTTATCAATTAAATCAATAGTATTTAAAATACCTATTCCTATTGTTCCGTTAGTTGGTTTTGCTATATAGTCTATTACAAAATTTGTATTGGTTAAATATATTGAACCATCGGTACAAAAATTCACACCATTACTCTGTGGTTTTGTTAGAATTTCAAAAGCTCGAGAGTATGCACCAGCTTGATGGTGCATACTTCTATGTGATTGCATAGTAATAGTTAATCCTTGATGATCTTGCATTGAGAATACAAACGGATTATTGGTAATACCAATATGTCCGTCAACATTACCTACACTACTATAGAAAAAACAATTAAAAAAGAGTAATCTACCCCATCCACTTAAAGATTTAGAACATGCTATATTGGGATTTCCATCAGCAAGAGTACCAATATAATTATTAAATGACAAAGTATCAAAAATTCCATTTACTAGGATACTAGAATAAGCATATTTTGAATTTGGATCTATTGTTTGTGCATCTCCCAAAAGTTCAAGACCTAAATTATTGGTTGTATTTGTTTGAGTATATAATAACCCATTAAAATCAAAAATACCATTTTTAAGAACCCAACCTGTTCCTTTAATCTGAATGATAAAACTGCTTTGATAAAGTACAAAGCCATTCAAATCTATGGTAATTGTGTTTAAATTAAAAGTTCTACTTTGCGTTAGATATATATCATTTTTAAATACTATAGTTCCAGCAATGTAATGAGAATTTGTGTTTATAGTATTAATAGCACTTATTAATTCTTGTTCAGTACCCGCACTTAAAAGAGCGATTTGGGGTAGGACACTATTGACATAATCGACCAAATCGCCCTGATCTGTAGGTTTACCTTTAATACTACCCCAAATAGTTCCAATATCTTTACTGCCTATTTTAATCCAGTTACTATCAGTTTTGACGGCTAAATCACCAATATTCCAATCTGTTATGCCACCTAAATTTGTACTACCATCAACAGAAACTCTCCAGGCAAAGCCACTTTCGATTGGAGTTATAGATGAAATATCTGGACTATTTGTTGACGAATCCCAATCACCTTGAAGTCTTATAGAACCTTTAATTGCACTAGCTTCTGCGAATAATGAGTTAACTGTTATTTTACGCGTTTCATTTTCATTTACTATTACTAATAAATCTTTTTCTCCATTAATGCTACTAGCTGGGTCTAGTAACGATATTTTACTATCTTCCATATTTTTATATATTTATAATTTTCGATTAAACCGTTATTGCATTTTCAATTAAATTAAATAAACCTGATGAATTTTCCACATCAACCTTGAATCTATAATAAATGGTATTTCCATCTAGGTCTGTTTTGACCAAAGTTTTGTCAAGTGGAAACTCTATAAGAATAGTATTACTTTTTAGGGTTCCTAATAAGTTCCAATTTCCATTTTCGCTCATTTGATAAATATAATATGTTGCATTATGAGTCACCTTATTCCATGATAATTTGCCGTTTGATAATGTAGCTGGATTGTTTAGAGTAGACACCGTAATTGGATCAGAGCTAAATACAGGTAAAGGGGCAATTGGATTAACATTGTCGACAATATTAGCCAATACAGTTCTGGAGGGTTCAGATGGTACAAAGTCAACAGCAGGTTGTCCCATATTATCCGTAAAATTGACTTTTCGCAATGCAATTAATTTATAATATAACGGTTCTCCATATGGGACATCCGTATCCTCTGTAAAATCATCAATTATACTAATTGTATCTGTATTTAATAACGGATTTGTTTCTAAATCAAGTTCTTTTACAAATGTCATATTCCTAACCGAAATAGCATCCGTTGCTTGTATTGCTCTGTACAGGCTGAATTTTGTGATTTTTTGATATGTAAGATAATTTGAAGCACTAATAACTACTGAAGTTGGTACTCCATTTATTTCATCTGAAATTTGGGTTTTTACACCTATTATCTTAGGTGGTTGAGGAGGTGCCGTGTTTACCAGTTGTATTGGACCAGATATTGGACTAGGTTTACTAAATTGCATTCTATTGCTTAATTCAACTCCATAATAGAAATAAAAATTGTTTGAAGAACCATCTAAAGTAAAATCTGTAAATAATATTTCGTTCCCACGACCTCCTGTCTTTCTTGCCATTGGTGATTGTTCAAAAAAGGGATTGGTTGGAGACATTGGTTCTCCACTTGTATCCTTTATTACAGGTTTTTTATTATTAGGATATTTCGAGTCAGACTTAATATAATTATAAATAAGAGGTTGCTCGGTTAATGGAAAAAACACATTATAAATTGCTGCTTTAATGTCATCATCAAAATCTTTCGTTTTCTTGAGATTTTGTGGGTCTACAAAAAGGTCTCTTCCAAATAAATCTTTTTGTTTGTCAGGTTTTGGAAAATGATAACCAGTTGAATCATTGGGAAATGTTTTAAAATCTCCAGTTGTAGTGTCATATTCAAAAGCAATTAAACTTTGCCATCTTGATGTTAGAAAATCGTCATTACCCAATGCCAATAAACTATTATTAATTGATGCAATTGTTAATGGTTCATATAATGCTTCTAAAATCATTCGCTCACTTGCTCTATAAAAAGCAACGGCAAAGGGCTCATGTTGAAATTGGACTCTAAAACTGTAAGTTGCCTTATTATAGAAGTCTGGTCTAGTAGCAAACGTTCCACCTGCAGGTTTCTCGGGAGCTAAAGGTGCCACAATTTCAAACGCATTGATTGTTGCAGCAACAGACACCTTTGAAGTATAATTATATAAATCACTAGATATCGGATCCTTTTGTAAGCTATCTTTTGTTCTAGCAGCTATATAAGAAATTTTTGATTTTATACCTGTTGCAGGTTGTAGATTCGTTTCAGTTAATCCGCCAATATTATCAGTATATAAATAAACTTTATAGCCCGGATAATAATTCACATTAACGGATGTGCCAGTTGGTATATCCTCAAGTGTATCAAGACCATTATAACCAGAATCATAAGCTAACAATTTAATATTCTCATCTTCCGCACTTACAATATTTAAAACATCCAATGACTTCTTAATTCCATCTGGATCTCCCGAACTATTAATTCGGATAACACCATTATTCCAAAATACTGGATTAGCTTCTTTAAATTGAGTATGTTGTTTAAATGTTTTATTGTTAAAGGTAATTTCATAAATACCATCAGCCAAAACACCATCATTAAGGCTGATAACATTTCCTAATGAATCTTTAGTAACAGGCTGTAAATATTTAACATTTGCAGTATCCCAAATACCTCTTACATTTTGAGAGTATTCGCTATCAACACCTTTTGTGCCAGGCATATTCTTTTGATTAACTGCATCCCAAATGTTTGGCACAACTGTTTCTGTTTTTGTTTCCCAATCATCACTACCAATCTTAACTTTACATGTTAATATATTAGGTGAATTTGAACCTAATACCCAATTCGATGAATTTGCCATATTTTCAATAACAGTAAACGCATCATTAACATTAGCAGAGGGATCTGAGTAGGTAATTATTGTTTCGTAATTCGGAGATTTAGAACTATCAGTAGTTTTATTTATTATATTCGATACTTCTTTACTAAACACAATAAATACAGCTCCATCCGAAGAGTTAATCGGTTGTTGGACATCATAAATAATATAAATAGTATTTTTTACTGTAAGTGTCCCCCCAATATATTTTGAGGTATCTTGAGCTGCTATATTTGGCACAAATGTTACAATATTCCCGTTTATATCCGGATATTGATACGTTTTGGAGGAAACGGCACACAGCGGTATTTCACCTGTATAAATTAAATCGTTATAAGGTTTAACAGACTGAATACAACCTGATACACTTGATGGAGGATTAGTTCTGAATAATAATTCAACGGTATCAGCAAAATTATACGTTGTATCATGTGCTTGGGTATAATCAAACGTAAGACGAATTAACGTTTTATCTGAACCAGTTATACTACTAAGTAATGTCTGTTCAGATAATGTAGTTAAAATTCTGGGGCTTTCTTCCTGAATTATTTGTGCTTTTACATTAAAAGGAGGTAATAACGTATTAGGCTTTATAAAACGTGTGGCATCGGTCTCAGCAATATTACTGTATCCCGATGGTCTAGAAAACCAATTTATGCTGTAAGCCACATATTCATGAATTCCATTTTCCGTTTCCTTGTGTTGAAATAAAAATCCATCGATTCCAGGAAATGGAATTGAACAGACTTCAGGATTTGGATCTAAAATATTTGTATCTACATATAAGGGATCCCCAGTTATAACTTTTTTGTTCCATAGCGAATTACCTTTAGGTCTGTAATCTAACCCAGCAAAAACACTGCTAGTCTCACCTAAAGAACAAAATTCTGTAGAAGGGATAAAAAAAGTTCCAGCTTCGGATGTTTCTGCTTCTGGTTCAAGATATAGATTAATAAAACGAGCTTTCCCATCAAACGTGTATCCATTAGGGTCTGTCAGTTCGACGCTTTTATTCAAACTTCCGTATTGGGGTGATTGCAATGAAGGAACTGAAGGCAATTTTTCATACAGTTTCTTCGTAGGTGGTGTGGCATATATATGATTTAAAATTGCGACACCATCTAAAGCCTGAATTGTATTATACTGAGTCACATAAATATATTCAGTATTAGGATCTGTATCTACCTGATCATCAATACATCCTAATCCCATCATTCTAGCAACATGATAATCCATACTAACGACGTTTAACATATCCAAATAGCTCGCAGATATTGATTCATCAGCTGAATTTGAACTAGAATTCGAAAGATTATCAACTTGAGCCGACAGATTGTTAGGATCTTCGGATAGATTTACATATTGAATAATTCCATTTCTAAGACCATTCAAAGCATTTGGGCTACCCATTTTACCCCATCGATCAGTGTAATTTTTGATTTTAACTTTGGCTCCTTTATACTTTGGCCATTTATCATTAATACTTCCAGATGTTTTTTCAAGTCTTGGGAAAACTACGTTTTCATCTGCAGAAAGACCAAAATTACCTAGAGATACCCAATTATTGTTTGCTTTTATATTGACAATATAATTCTCATATGTTTCCAAATTAATTTTGGTAAGATAACAGTCTGTTGTAGTAAATCGAACCTTTTGAATATTTTCTGCAATTACACGCCCATAGTCTACAATTATAGATTTGGTAAATGATAAATTATCCAAACCGAATTTATTGCCTAATACTGTTCTATTTTTATTTACTATTTCAATAGTAACTGTTGAGTCATTACTAGAAAACCATTGTAATTCCATATAAGACCATTTACCTGTCATAACAGGAGCAATATACTGAATTGACTTTGTTGTACCTGATTGTATTCCTTTGATTCTAATTTCAATACTTGGAATTTCCAATGGGTCACAATTTATTAGATTTGCCAAAAATCCTGAAAAAGTATATGCTGTATTTACATCAACAGAGATATTTTCCTGCTTCCAAACAGTAGTATCAATTATTGTTGATCCAGCTATAACCATAAATTGAGATCCAACTGCCGGTTTTCCAACCCAATCAACATCCACATTTTGTGCATCGCTTACAATTTGGTATTGTGCAGACTGATGAGTATATGGAGTTGTATAATTTGTCTCGAAGCTGATATTACCGTCTTCAAAATTACCATTCAAAATCAAATTCGAAACTTCCGGTGAATTCTCAAGATAGATTCGATATAGATTTTCCTGCAAAATAAGATAATCATTTTCCTGAGCCAGAAAAACGGGGATGTTAGCAGTTGTACCAAGAACGCTTGAATCAAAAACTTTTCGACAACTTACATATTTTAGGCTGTCATCTTCTAAATCAACAGAAATAGATTCTACTTTTAGTTTAGGAATAGCTCCAAAACCAGCTGAATAAATATTGCAGGCAAAACAAACCTTATCTTTTACCCATGTTTCCATTAAACCATCACCATAAGCCTGTATAAACCCAATAGGATCTATTGTTGCATCAACAGTTATTGCATCAAAACGAGCCGTATCACAAAAACGAATATATACAACATCATTTGTATTTAATTTATCTGCTAGAAAAACCCACATTCTAGCCCCATCAGTCGGTATTTGATCTGGCAAGTAAATCGGAAGATTATCGTCTAAAGTTAATTTACTATCAATAATTACTGATGGTTTTACTATTGATAAATCAACAACCACAGGATATTTTGTTGTATATTTTGAACGGTACACATTAACAAAATCATTCTGAGGCTTGTTAAAACCACTATTTGTTACTGCCATATTCCCTTTAGGAATATGGTAAGTACCTAATGTACCCATTAATTCCCATCGTAGATGAATACCTTCAAGAGAACCATCATTACCTGTTGATCCTGCTGCTTGTAAATACAAATATTTTGACTGAAATAAGGTATTCCCTGAAATATCTATTCCCATAATGTTATTCGTTAATTATTATTGTATTTGTTGAATATTGATTGTTTGTATCATCCACATAACCATGTCCATCCCATTTGACAGCTTTAAATTGCAGTCTGATTTTTTTGTCATTTAATTCTAACCCGGTAATATCTGTTATGAAAATTTGTGAACAATCTTTCGAATACAAACATTGATTTTGTCCTGAAATCTGAGTTGCTGTACTATTGATCTTAAATATCGAACAGAATTTTTTCTTTTGGACATCAGGAATTTTAGGATCAACAAATGGTTCTGGATTTCTAATTAGCAACCCAATTAGTTTCCCTGTAATTGAATTAATGACTCTATTAATTTCTGTATTCAAAGCAGGAGGCAAAGGACTCAATTGTAAGACTCCTTGTATCAAACAATCAAACGGGTCAGTATAAGTTAAATCTAAATCCGTTTCTGTTTTGTTTCCAGCAAGAAGACTACTTATTTGAGTTATTTGAGTCGATGATAATGCAAGTGAAATTTTGAAAATTGCTTCAATTTGATTCCCTTTATCATCATTAATTAGATAACTTTTGACCTGTTCTTCGAGATTTCCATATCTTGATGTTTGAAAGACAAAACGATGAATTTCCCTTTTACTTGCAGTAGCAACATCAGTTCCAAAGACGTTATAGAATATTGCTGTATAAAGTTTACTTGGATTTAAAAAATTAAAAGTAACATTAGTTGAAATCCATGCTGGTCGTATCTTTTGTCCTCCCGTAGACCAACAATATCCATCCGAAGTTGGAAATGATGGATCATAGGCATTAGGATTTCGCATAATATCGACAATTTTAACTCCTTTGGGAGGTGTAGCATTATCATCTTTATTCCAATTTACTATCGTACTCGGAATAAACGTTGAAACAACGTTTGGTGGTAATGGGTTTGGAATTTCTAATTCTTCAATAGGATCTTTTACTATAACTTGCAAATTACCAGCTAATGAAGACATAGCATCATATGTAGGCCAGTTACTAAACAAGTGATAAACATATCCTTTTACATAATACATATTTAATTCAGTATCTCTGTAATATAGTGGTTTTGCACCTAAAATATTCCCATCAGCATTGGGGTATGAACGTTGATAATCAATATAATCCCGTAATGTTGTTAACTTATATAGGTTTAGATTATCTTCAGGAGCATATTTCTTAGTAGGATTTATCGTATTATATTCTTCATGAAAAAATCCTACTGGTCCAGCAGTTTTAAAACCATACATAAATGTTTTTGAACACGTATTTGGAGATGATGAGTCATAATTCAAAACATCAGTAACTTTTAAAGCTAGTACATATTTGGTCTCAGGACGCCATACAGGAGCTAAACTATCCGTTATAGCTTGAACCGTATCTGAATAGCTTTTTTGAACAGCATCCTTACCAGCTTGATTTATTGTTTGTTGATAATCTTTTGCTGTAATCCATTCAATAGAATGAATAATCGTATTTTTAGTATTAACATTTGTTCCATCATCATCTGGTAATGGTAATGATTGTAATAATTTATTTAAATCATTAATAGCATCAATAGTATCTGCTAATTGTTCATCTATAGTATCGATCGTTTTTTTCTTATCATTAATTTTCGTTTGTATATCTCCAGTATACGTATGTGCTTTATTACATACTTCTGCAATATTTGAGGTATATGATATTCTGCACGACACCATTCCATCGGAAAGTATTTGTAAACTTGCAATATACGCATCATAGTCTGATTGTTCATCTTCAAGTAAGATTCCGGGGGGAACGATATCTTTCAAGGAATTGATACAAGAAAGTCGTTCAGAAGACTGTGGTGGAGACATCATAATATTGCAACAATTTTGCATTTTTGCAATAGCAGTGTCAAACAACAATTGTAAACGAGAAATTTCATTTATAGCAGCAATACGATCGTTTGTTAAACTTGTTAGTAAAGTTGAAAGTGTATCAATCTTTTGTTGTATCAATGTTTTATCTAAGGCTCCAGAATCTAACTCTTGGTTTGATGTTATTGCATTTTTTAACCCTGTTATCTGCAATAATACAGATGCTTTATTTTGACCATTATTTTCATAATATGTTGTTGTTAATGACTCAATTTGATCGGTTGCACTTGTAATTAAGGCATTATTCCCTTGTTTAGGTTGAATAAATATATAATCAATAGGAACGTTGGCATCCCTGTACACAAGAGGTTGCAATAAGTCATATCGAGATTTTGAGTCACTCTTTACTAAATTTAAGTTAGGTCGTCCATTTAATGTTGACAATGTGTAATAAGAAATATCTACAGAATTATTTACTGTGTACAGTTTTAATTTAACATATGTAGATTGATCTATTAATCTGATACACAATATCGCATTTTCACTCAAACACAATGATTCTGCAATATTAAAGATATTCGATATATGGCTGATAGTTGCAGTACCGGATAATAATTGATAATGAATAGATTTTGATGTGTCAATTCTACTATTTAATGTTCCCGACCATACCGCAGTGCCATCAGTAGAATCTCCCCAATCAGCTTCCTGTATTATAGGCGTTTGACCAACGCAGAATAAACTTGATGGAGTAATGCCATATTGAGCTGGATTGCACCATCCAGATAAGCCAGGTTCCATATATGAGAAAGGTGACTGAGCTAATAGCCTGATACGATTATATATACCCTCAGCATGTATTTGCCAGTGACCTAACTGATGAATTTGACTTTGATCGGCTGGAATTGCATCGGGGTTTATCATTGCCTGATAAGGGAAGTATTCTTCCCATGATGTTCCATTCCAACAAAAAACACCAATATCATCAATTCGGTATTGATGAGTTGATACATAATTAACTTTTTGTGGTGGTATTGAATCTGTATTACCAGTATATGTTCCAACACTACCAATTTTATCAGTAACCTTTGATGGATCTAAAGGTTTGATAAATTCAATGTCAATATAACTGTCCATTGGGATTATGGTATTGTCTAAATCATTTGGATGAACAGAATTTTTAATTAAATCTTTTAATAATGTTGTACTGTTTGTCGTATCATAGTTGTTTAGATATAACACATCAAATGTTTCGTTTGATAGTATATTGATTGCTTTTACTCCATTACCAGTTAAATCAAGAGGAATAATATATTCAGGATTTGGAGCTGGAAGTTTTCTCCAAGTAAATTCTACAGTAAATTTCTTGGAAATTTTCTTCCAAAGTATCTTAAATCCAACTTGGAGAGTAACGCTTCCTGTAATCAAGAAAGGTTTAGGTGCTTCTACGCTTAATGAAGTATCAAAACCTAAGAAGAATCCAAAGCCGAAAATACTGACATTAACGCTTCCCCCGACAGAAGCATAAGCTCCTATTTGAGGACGATGGAAACTGATATAACCTCCCGTTTTGATATATGCTTTTACATCGGCTGATAACGCTCCTCCAAGGTATCTTTTTGAGAAGTCAAACTCTATAGATGCACCTGTTTCAATACCTTGTGCTGAAAGCATCAAGTAAACTTGACCCGTTAAAAAACTTAATAAGTGACCTTGAATTGGTTTATCTTTTGTTCCAAAATGGATATACCAAGCTTTCGGATTGTTGAAGAAGAATGCAGCTTCCATTTGAACATAAAAGTCCAAAATATCACCACTGTCTTTAGGTAATTTATAGCTTAATCCAAAGCCTGTCTCAATAGACTCACTAGTTATTGCAAGATATGCAAAAAATGGTGGATCTTCTCCTGTTAAACCAACACGAGTACCTAATATGTTGGCTTTACCTTCAAAAAGTATAACCTCGGGTAAAGAAAGTAATAGGAATAACTTGCTGGAAAATGCTTTACCATCATCTGCACTTGTAGCTAAGGATACACCAGCTCCTACAGAGAATGGGGTACTATCTTCAGCCGATTGTTCAGGCATTTCAAATTTCCTAACATCGACTCCTTCTGTTGGTGGAGCTTTGTAATAATCGAACCATGTTGCACTATCAGTAAGTCCTGCTGCTTCTTTGGTAGCTACATAGCGTTGTCCCACAAGACCACGAAAACCATATATCCCTAATCCTGTTGGTCCAAGTGGAATTGGACAAGGCAATTCAAGCCCGATATCAACAATCCATGCCGGAACATCGGGTGCATATTTCATTTCTGCGTGTGCCGCTATTTCTACTTGTGGTAAGATTATATCAATCCCTCCTGCATACACCTGGGTTTCTGCATCTGGATTACTCTTGTCTACTTTAATTTTTTCTTGTGATACCGACAGCCATCCATTGATAAGTACTGTTGCATCTTCCGGATCTGAATCGCCCGGTATAATCATGCTAATATTAATACTATCGATACTGATATAACTGTCTTTAAAACTACTATCGGCAGAATAACAGTATTTTATTCCAGTTCCACGAACATCGACACCTCCAGGATTAACATCAACACCTCCATCAAAACCGAAGTAATTATATTTTCTCATTACGCCACTTACTGTGCGTTGAATTGAGCCAAAATGAATTGCCGTAATAAACAGGTTTGCTGGCCCCATACTAATGTTTATACCTCCATTTGGTAATGGGAATGTACCACCTTCTATTTCTATCTTACCTGTTTCCCATATACGTAATTTTTTAAGTTCAAAATCACCAGAAAGGATATTGGAAATAGTACTGTCTTTAAACGTTAATGTGCCTGATGTCTCAATATAAAAATCACCATCAGTTTCACCAATGCTAAGTTCTTTTACAAAGAATGTAAAGTAGTTCTCAAAATACAAAGGAATACCAACTTTGTCAATTGCAGAAATTTCAAAATTTCCGTTTGCATCAAAACTTATTGTTATTTCAATTTTTGAAGGATCTCCTTTCGTATCTTTAAAATTTGCAAGTGACATTGTTCCTGAAATGGAACATGCTGTTACTGCATTTTTTAAGAACGTGATACTGAATGTTTTTAATTCTACTTCAAAATTGCCGAAATTAGCCCTGATTAAACCATCACCACCTTCCATAGCAATTGTACCAGAAAAACCGCCTGATCCGATTAATATATTTCGACCTTTTATTACAGCCGAGTTTGGATTAGATTTATCGTGATTCCATTTTGCAGGTAAATCTATTTCAGCTTCACCAACAAATACGCCTACAAAATCATCAGAATAACCTGCTGCAGTAGCTTCAGGAATATTAGATGTTTTACTTAAATCTATTTTTGCATCTAAAAACGATAAGATTAAGCCGGTATTTGCAATTGCAGAACGGTCAAACGAAGTGGTTAATAGATCTTTGAATTCAAAACCGTTATTAGATGAAAACTGTAATGAACCGACATCAAACCGGAGCATCGATTTTTTACCTGCTATAGCTTTATTGCTTGAATCGACAGGTTGAAGAAAGTCGTTGGGAAATTCTAGCGCAAGTGTTATATCATTGATTGATGCTGAAATTTCAGGAATTAAAATATTTATAAAATCTTCAAACGTAAATGATTTGAACCATTTATAAAATAAATTTTGGATATTACTAAAAGCAGTTTCAAAATTTGTATTTTGAATATAATCGTTGAAAATAATATCGATAATTATAAAATCGGAAGCTTCAATTTGAGAAAGTAAATCATTTAATACAACCTGGTTATCCTGATCTGTCGAAAGGGTAATTGTTGTTGAATATTTAGTGTTAAAACTATTGACAAACTCTTGAGCTGACAATATTGCATTTTCTCCAAATAACAATTCATTTAACAATTCATTTTCATCAATATTTGCAATCGATAATAGTAATTTAAAAATTGAATCAATATTATAACCAAATGTGTTTAATTTGAAACCATTAAGATATTTCAATATTTCACAATGATATGCAATTGATAGACTAAATACCGAATAATCTGTTCCTTCAACATAATCAGGATTTAAAACTAAGGCAAATCCATTTGTTCCGGGAATGCCTAATGCCAATCGAGTAAACGAAACCAGATCTAAATTATAATTACCGACATGTTTCGATAAACTTTCATATCTGTAAAAATTTCGATAATATAGTTTACTAAAAATATTTGTTAACCCTTCTTTGAATGTTGAAAGAGAATCGGGTATTCTATCTATGGGTAATAAGTCTGTTAGACTCGGATACATTACTTTAGTTGTCATACTTACTGTATTTAACTTCTATATTTTTAAAATTGGCTAATTCTTTTATATTATTAATATTTTCGTGGAACTTTGCATTTATTACTTTGTCGATTTTTTCGTTCTCAACACCACCTTCATCCTCCGGTTCTATTATTATTCGACAAAATTCATGACGTAAGGCAAAGTCGACAAGTTCTTGTGGTATTTTGTAGTTTACAAATGAAGCGTATGAAAAGGTAACTTCATTTAATGATTCGATTCTTGATAATGTAGAAAGTACATTTTTAAAATGTTTTGGATTTAATCCTAATATCGAAAGATTCCTAATTTTAAAATTCGATAATGCTTCAATATCTTCCAGTTGATTACAATTAAATAAATCAAGATATATTAACTCCTTTTTTGTTTGTATTTTAGTTAATGTGTCCTTTATATTTATGGGTAAATCAATAAATGATTTAAGTTTATAACAGTTGTGTAACCAAATACTAGATAACGATTTTGAATAAAATATTTCAATAGGCACATCTTCAACATTTTCTATTTCAAGATAAAGATCTTCTAATTTATCTGGGAAAAATGTAAAAACAGTATCATTACTTATCCGTTTTGGGCGTTCCCTATAACCTGGAATAATTTTTCCTTTATAATCATAAATTTCTAAGTCTCTTAATTTTTGAAGCTTTTCAAAATGAATATCTATCCGTTGTATATTTCCATCTAAAGATAAAAACTCTAAATTTTGTAATTTTTCATAATCAGTAGATACTATTTTCATGCGTTTTGCACATAATTCAAGATAATATAGGTTTTGTAACTCAAAGAAATTTTGAGGTAATCTTTTTATATTCGATAATAAATGAATCCTTTCCATTTTTTTCAAATCCCCAAAATATTTTGGTATCATTCTAAGATTATCTAAATAAAAATCACATTCTCGTAAATTTATTAAACTGGAAACTCCACTTCCCATTTTTTTTGTCAAGGATTGAATTTGTAAAAAATAAGTACTGTTGAATCGACATATTGAATTAGGGATTTTTTTTGATAAAATATTTAACCGCCCAACTCTTATATCATTTTCATTATATTGTTCAATACGCTTCGAGAATTCTTCATTAGATTCTTTTTTTTGCTGTGAAAACAAAACATTTTGATAGATTTTATTATCAATTGTATCAAGATAGGTAGTATTTTGCGAAAGTATATTTTTAGCAAAACCGCAAATAATAAACAATATAAATAATATTTTTCTCATCCGTATATTAAATGTAAGCAAATGGAATTATTTCCTATCTATATTCACTGAACAGTAATTTTTATTTTCTGAAAAAAGATTATTGTTTTCATTTAAAATATTTATTCGTCCGATTTCTATTAAATAACAAATAATTCTTCTATTTGTATATGCATCCCACATTATTCTAAAAGAAGATTTATCTGAATCAAAATTATTATGAAATAAACAATTTATATGATTTTCATACATACCGGTATTTGCATATTTTCTGAATTTCCAAATTCTTCTTCCATTTAAAATTATAGGATTGCTCATTATATTTTGAGTTCCATCCACAATATTTTCCCCCGCATCTCCAAATTCTTTTAATTCATCAGGATGAATTATAGCATTATTTTCATTATTCCCTAGTCCATTTATTTGTGACATATATTCAGAATTTTCTGAATCATAAAAATGCATTAATGGATTAAAATATTTTAATTGCTTATCTTTATCATAGCTAGGTATAGGTTTTTTTAACAAACTATTAATAATAATTGTTTGAGCATATTTAAGTTGTTCACTTATAACTGTCAAAATTGCATTTACTTCAGGTTCTGGGGCTACATTTAGAATTTCTCCATTGTGTTTCCTTTTTTGCATTAATGTTGTTCCTCCATTTTCACCTCTTTCAATATTGTTTCGATATAATTGTGCAGAAATACTATCACCTTCTAACTCGGCTTGAACAAAAGCCTTTCCTGAATTACTGAAGTATGGACTAAATAATGCTTTAATAGTAATATCTAAATCTGAATCTTTTGTTGCTACAACATTAGGACTAAATCTACAACGCAAATTCATGTTCCCATCTATATCTATGTCATTTGCTTGAAAATAAGTGTTATAGTTCTTATCAGTTACTAAACCATATTTACAATCATCTAAGTCATTAGGATCTGCTAGTTTTACTCCTACAAAACTTCCGTTAAAATAATCACCTGTTGGAAGAGCCCCAACTAACGAATCATGACTTCCATGATAAAAGAAAACATATTGTGAAAATTTAAAATATTCCGACAGATTTACTTCAAATTGTTTATTTATTACAATTTCAAGTTGTTTTTGAGTTATAAAAATCGTTATTAAATCAATATCTGTAGGTACTAAATTTGTGTAATAATCTTTAAAATCCTGATGAGTTACAAATTCCGGAGTATAGTCATATGTTGTCGTACTAAGACCGGCAATCAAACTTGTAACATTTGAAGGAACATCAGTTAACGTTGACATTAAATTATAATTCCATCGATAATTGGTTGTATAATCTAAATCGTAGCTTGGGGGTAAATATAAAGAAGTAGGTCTTCCATAATAAGGGTTTATTTTAAAATTATGATCATTAGCAATTTCATTTTCGTTATAATCTAATTTGGCAATGGCTATTTGAGTGTTTCTATCAGCTAATCCTAAAATGTGTCCAAATTCATGAGCCGGAGTATTTGGTGTCTGCTCATCAAATATCATATACATTTTTCTTCGACCGATTACTCTAGACCTTGTAGTATATAAATCTCTGTCAACATAGACTAACACATCAGTATCTTCGAGTTCATTGAATTTAATATAATCTGCAGACATGAATTGTACTCCTTTATTTGTAGTATCAATATCATCTATCGACATTACAATATTTACACCATTGATGGAAATATCTTGAAGTCCTTTATTCCCAAACGTACCATCACTTGTAGTCCAAATCGTTCTAATATTACTTTTAAAATCTTTTACATATGTTAAAAATTCCTGCTGACTTATTCCTGCTCCCCTTGCGATATGAAGATTTGTCTGAATAGTTTTTTTACTCGAATTAGTAGAAATATCATCTGTTGAAATAATATTGTATGGAGTAATATTTTTAGATTTAATCGTTGCATGTTGTATATCGAAAGCAGGTAATATACTATAACAATAAACTCCAGTTGGTACTTCAATGAATGAGATTGAATTTTTATCTACAGATTCGACAAATCCTCGCAAAACTATTTCATATTGTACATATCTTCTCTGTTTATTTGTATTTTGATCAAAAAAATCACCTGTTTCTTGCCATTTAAAGCCCATGTAAACCTTACTATTTTGAATAAAGTTACTTTGTATACTACTTATAGAATTCCAATCTGCATTCGATATAGTAAATGCTTCAAAATCGGCACCAGATGGTCTTGTGAACGAATTACCTCCAATATTTTTGTTATCAATTATATCCAAACTAACCGAGACTCCACTTGTAGTTGTAAACGAAATCTGATTATAACTAAATACATTTCCGAAAGTCTTAGCCAGATTTTGGATATATGTTAAATCACCTGTATTTTTTATATTACCATCTAGAAATGGCAATGAAGTATCATAAACAGCATCTGCATTAAAACCGGCTCTATCCTTTGCAAATGCAAAAAAGGTTACATTACTACTATCAACAGCAATCCCTCGTGAAACAACTAAAGCTTTCCCTGTAAATCTTGTGAAATCTAAATAAATATCATCATAATATATATTGCTGGTTATTGAATCTGTAGTTAACATCCCCGACGAATACATATCAAAAGGTTGGAAAATATTATCTAAATATTCCGAGGAATTTAATACCGTTCCTTTAATAGAACTAAAGCATTTAAAGTTAGAATCAGTATAAACAATTTGTTCTTGTTGTCTTATATAATTTATTTTAATATAGGAACAAATGGGTTTCAGGTCATTAGAATTCCTATTTATTACTAATTCAATTTTAGAAGAAAGATTTACCTCATCGTTTAATCGGATAAACTTTTCTTCATTTATCAGAATATTGGGATTTCCATTTTTATTGTTATCAATATATCCATTCGAAACATATAGTAATGGCTTATTATTTCGACCTTTCCCCTCAAAGTTCAAATCTGATCCAAGAGGAAATGCTATATTTAAATAGTTCTTTGCATCAGAGGTGTCAAATTCATTTACTGTTGGATTAGTGTTTATCTTTAACAATGGCCAATTACAAGTTGAATCATAAAAATCCTTATCTATTAAGTTATTTTCACCTTTTTTTAAGCTAATTTTAATTTGAGGATAAGTATATGTTCCATTTCCATCCAACTGTCCATAATTATTTTGAAAATCAAATGAATCATTTAGCTCATTTCTTATATCAACATAGATTACATTTTTATTGTAATAGAGTGAATCTGAATTTTTCTCAAACAGTAATGAATAAAACTCGTGTGTAGTAACTTTACGAAAATATTCATTAATATCCTTCGAATAATCAAATATTGAAGAGTCTGATCGAACCATTAAAGTATCACTAGATCCATTTGTATCACAATTATAGAAGTTTCCATAAAAAGCACATGGATCTATATAGTGAAGTATTTCCTCTCTTAAAATTTGATTCAAATAACTGTTTTTCTGATTTGTTCCCGAATTTTCACTAATTGTTAAGGAATGATTAGTGGTTATATCAGTTCTTACAATATCTAGAGTAGGGTTATAATTTAAATCATCTAATATAATTTCAAACCCCAAAGAGCTTTTATCAAAACTTCCAATAGACCAACCACCTTTTACCTCCCATAATTGATATTGATTATTATTAGTATAAAATATTTTATCAATTGAATCACTATTATTGTAACCATTTCCTTGTTTAAAATCAATTCCCAAAACCGATTGACTTAAACTAAATATTTTTTGACTAAGATAATCCTGAAATATTGAATTTGATAAATGGTTAAATGGTGTGTCTACAACATTATTATTTTTATCAATTAATGAAGATTTTTTAATACCTCTGTATATATAATATTTAACACAAGGATTAATTGACGGGAATTGTTGCCTTGGTTTTAATACTAAATTTACTAAATCGGAACCAACACTAGCTTCTTGTATAAATATCCTTCCATCGCATACTGCATAAGCAAAAGGATCTGAAGTTGCTGAATGAATACTTGATACCTTATATGTTTTTATATTACCATTTATTGTAGAATAACCAAAAGCATCCTGTTGATTAGTTTGAGGATTTAGTTTATCTAAGTCAGTAAAGAAGAAGAAATCTGCCATTATGTTTATTATTTAAATTTCTGAATTCTAATTAATAATTAGTGTAAATAAATTTTATTTTCTAATTATTAATGGTCTAATTGTAGCCACATTTTCAGTAATAATCTTTACAAAAAATAATCCTGAAGGTAAATCAGTTACAGAAATACTTTCTTTCCCCGAAATAAATTTATGATTTAGTAACGTACCGTTAGTAGAATATATTTCAACATCAGCCTCCTTTTCTACCGATATTGTAAAATTATTTGTGGTAGGGTTAGGGAATAATTGAATGTCGGAGGTATTAATTTCATTAACTGTTGTGGTAGCACCCGCTTTTTGGTAAACTGTAATAGTCTGAGTAGTTAGACCCTTTAATGTAGCTGATGCATCTGACGAGAATGTTATTGTACCTATTCTGTCATATGCGGAGATATTGGGTTGTGCTGTTACTGTATAATTGCCATTTCCAGAACCCGATAAAGGACTTACTGTTAGCCATGAGACATCACAACTTACCGACCAATTTCCTGTTGTTGTTACTGAAACTGTTCGTGAACCCGATTTCTCTTCAAAACCAATGAATTCTTGTATATTTACAAAATCTTGCCATTGAGATGTAGAAGAATATCTTGTTTTTGATCCAAGTGGTACATATAATATACACGAATTAACTTTCATACCTTCAAAAACCCATTGAGATGTAGAGCCTAATGTAATAGGTATACTATCGTAAACATACAATGACCTTAATACAGAATCATTTTGGAAAGCATGAGTACCTATGTAATTAACCGATGAAGGAATTGAAATTGTTGTTAATCCTGTACAACCAGCAAATGCTTCCATTTTAATGGACGTAACTGAAGATGGGATTTTTACCGTTTTCAATGATTTAGATCCAGCAAATCCATCTGTATTGATTGTTGCAACGGTTGATGGTACTGAATAAATGGTATCGGTATTTCTATGATAGTATAAGAATTGAGTTGCCATATCTTTTGAAAATACATTTCCATTAATGCTAACATAATTGGCATTTTGAGGATCGATAGTAACAAAAGCACAGCAACCATATAACGAGTTTTCCTTTATCGTTGTAATTGTTGCAGGTAACTTGATTGAGGTCATCGGGCAAAGAAACGAATTTGATGGAAGTTCGTTGGCATTATAAGCCGAAGGATAAGCTAATGTTCCATTCGACCCCGAATAAGCGTCAATTGATATTCCCGACAAATCTAATGTGTCGAGGTAGCTAAACGTTTTAATATAAGCAAAATCAGAAGCATTTAAACGTCCACTAACCGTCATATTCGAAACATGATAATAAGTTGCAAAGTTATATTTTTTTGAAAGTGTGCCTGCTGTGTCAACTTGAAAGGTTGCTTTTGTTATTTGAGCTTGAGATGTAAGTCCCAATATTAGAATTACTAGTGTAAATATTAAATTTTTCATAATTTTAATTATTAAATAAATTAGTAACTTTATTTATCTTGTATACTTTGAGTGTGCATTGTCTGAATAATACTGTTCTTTTCTGAACTTCCCTTTGAAGAACCAAAATAGAAACTGAATATTTGGGTTAGTAAGGCACTAAGAACACCCAAAATATATACTACAATATCTTTTATTCCCGGGTCGAACGTTTTGTTTTGAAATATTACCAAATAGAACAATGTGAAGGTTATAAGTGTTGCACCTAATGCAAGTATTGGCGATACGTTTTTATCTAATTTAGTCGAATTTTGACTAGTTTGGACTTCCGCTTCACGTTTACGAGCACTATCAATATCACCAAATATCATTTGTTGTTGGTCGTTTGATAACTTTTGCATATCAACTTGAAATTGCTGTTCCGACTTTTGTAACTCATTATCGAGTTGCATTTTTTCACCTTTAGTGGTAACTACTTTATCAAGAACATTACCTACTGAATTTACAAGTGAACTTGCTCCACCTGAAAATAAATCTGTTAAAAATCCCATAATTATGTGGCTTTAATATGTTTCTGTATTATTTTATCTATTTAATAACGTTCTTTCGTATTCAAAACATATTGAATAGATAAGTTTATATATAACAATTAATAACATATATAGACCTAAAGCTAGACTAAAAACAGCTAAATATAGTCTAGACTTAAATTTGTTTGCATCTCTTTCAATAATTTTAAAATCTGCAATAAATTGTAATTGGTCTTTAAAATGTTCTCTTTTTATTATATTGTTTAATGGTTCTCGCTTTTGAATATCAATATTATAATCGAATTTAATTAGTTTTTGTTGCATTTCCAATTGTTCTATTTTGTTTAATATCGTATCTTTCATGTTTAAAGTAGAAAGTCCAAACCCTATTAAATAAAAACTGATAGTGAGTAATAATACCGAAGGGCTTAATTTATTATTTAATTTCATTTTCATACAGATTTTATTCACCTAAAGCTCTACTTACCCAACCATAAAAATATTTTCGACTTTCTGGTCGTTTCTTTACTATCGTAATATAGCGTGCTATTTTAGCTAATGTAAAGGATGCTAAAAAATGTTCGGGGTCGAAGGCGTTAAGTGCATAAACTGAATTTTGTCCCAAGACTCCATCAGTATCTTGTCCTATTACCATCTGAACCAGTGATGAACTGGTGGAAACTCCGCCATTAACGGCAAAATCGAATATTGAAGTGGCAACAGCTTGGTTTGTAATATTATCGCCGTTCACTTTGTCCCAAAAGTTTACTTCATAAAAATCTCTGATTTTCTGTTGCAAATCGGTATCTTGTTCCAAATTAGCAGGGAAACCACTTTTCCGTTTTGCAATATCTACCAAAAGCCAACCATCCCATTTAGTGAAAATTTTACGAGCTACTCCTTTATAAGTTTCTCCTCCCGGATCGTTTGGGTCACTCACGTATCCACCTTCGTTATCTAAAACTTTGCTTAATGCTGTTGAAAAATCTGCCATAATAGTCTTTAGTTAAACATTAATTTCATTTAATAACTTAATTTTGTAAGCACCAAAAATCGTAAGCATATTTTTTTGACACATAAGTATAAGGTAAATAGAAATAACCTTTGTCTCCCCATGTTTCTCCCCAAGAATTTCGACATATAAGCCATTTTTTTGTGTCATCGTAACCTACGGCACAAATTGCATGACCACCTAACATTGATTCTGATTTTTTTGGTAATGGTACAATTCCTGTTTTTGCTACGGTTGCCGATTCAAAAGATGAATACACATCAATTCCAATCAAAACAGGTTGTTGTTTTAGAGCTAAAACCTGCTTGATGCCGTTTAGGTCGGGGACAGAATAATAACTTATAATTTTATATGCAAGAGCTTCAGTATATGCTTGTGGTGAAGGTTTATTCTCAAATTTTGTAATATCATAAGGGCAGGTAGATTCAAGACAAATACCATAAGTTGTTATTGCATTTCCAATATCTCGCATTTGAGCACCACCATCTTTTGTAATGTCATTTTCAATCAGTCTTTCATTATAATATTGAAATAAGCGTGAAAGAGTGACGGGTAATTTGTTGAGCATTTCTCTTGCTGCTACTCCTGCATTTGCTGTACAGCTACCTAGCTGTCCTTGGTCGAATACATGAGGACAAAGATTGCGTAAATCTATCATTTTAGGTAACTTTACAGTAGCATGAACATTCAATATGCTCATTAACTGGTAATCTCTTTCATCGATCAACTGCCTTTTGACAGGATATATTCTTTTTGTTTTCATATCCAATTACCTTTTTCTGTTTTAAATAAAATAACAATACAACCTTAAATTACATATTATCAATAACTATAAAAAACATTTAATACCATGCAAAACATTTAAACTACTGTAAAAAAACAGTATTTTAAATTACTCTCTAAAAATCTCCCCAAAAACTGCAAGTGCAGTCCCAATTATTGGCTTATCTCAAAAACCAAATAACAAAGTAAAGATAAATAAAGATTTGGAATGTAAATGAAATTTACATTATTTTTTTGTAAATATTTTGGAAGATAAATCTGTGCTATTTAAAACATAAAAAGCGATACATTATGAGGTAGAATAATGTATCGCTTATCGAGTTGAAATTTAAAAATAAACAACAACTACATTTGTTGTTCAAGATATTCTTCAAAAGTAGAATAATTTTTATGCCCTTTACCTAGTTTTTTCGCAAAAACAGTAGCATTAATTCTTTTTTGAATTAATTGTGCTAGTTCCTCAAATCTTTCGATAGGCAAATTATATAACGTTCTTGTTGTTCCTATTTTAAACTCCTTTTTTAATGAAGCTTGAAAAATACGGTAGTTCATATTTTGTTTCCCGACCTCATTTTCTTTGTAAACATGATACCTCGTAATTAAATGACTTATATAGTTAGCCCTTTGCGTATCTGCACCTAAATCGCCAATAGAATATTTATCTTTCTTTATAATCTGTTTTTTTATTATTACATTAACCTTATTGTTATTCCCAAGAATAGAGTTGTTAATGCTTTCAGAATTAATGTTGAAGTTTGATTGTTCTGGTTCATTTTTCATTTTTAAAGGTTTTATAAGTTCATTTTTTCGATTTGCAACAGAAATATTAGTTATCTCTTTTGCCGTAATTTTTGCATGACAAGTTGGGCATACTGCAATAAGATTTTCTAAAACGGTATTTGCTCTATTATCATCAATGTGATGAAACTCCAAAAATCCAGCATCATTAAATTCACAAAAGGCACAATTACCGCCTGTCTCTTGTATAAGCCTAGCCTTTTGTTTGTGATTAGGCATTTTTCTTTCGTTTTGCATTTTAAATATGTTCGGTGTTTAATTATTTGATTTAATAAACTTAGCAAGATTTGGATTAGCTTTCCTTTTATAATTATCTGTATTTAGGTTAAGCCGATTGTATACTGTTGGCGATACGGATTCATTATAATCAGGGTCTTTAGTCATTTTTCTATTTACACTTCCGAAAATTTCATAATAGAACTTCATTGAGTTGTGCATTTCGTCATAAGGGTCTTGCGAAATAATGCCTTCATTAAAGTGTAATCCAACACGTTTAGCTTTTTCAATCATCCAATATAATGTGCAGTTAGATAAACCATCCTCATTATATCCACCACCAACATCGCTATGAACGCCTGTAAACCATACTTGTTCCATTTTTTGTCCAGCTTGTTCTGATTCGGGCTGTTGTTCCCACAAAGTTGGAAGAAATGGTTTACGATGTTCATCAATTGCTACAGCATGGTATGCAAAATCAACATATCCGCTGAGTTCTACATCATGGAATCGACAATTCAACACATCTTTATTAATTATATCAAATAAGTCGAATGGAATACCAAGTTCACCAACGGTATCCCAAACACCAATGAATTTTATACGAACATTTTCGTAGCAATAATTCGCTCTAAATTCTTTTGCTTCATCGCTATTGGGATGTGATTTGTCATCACGCCTCTTATATAAGGTAAAGGCATCTTCCAATTTACTGTTTACAAAATCTTTTCGCAATAAACCGCTGTTTCTAATAAATCCTGCAACACTCCGAGCAGTATAAGCACCTCGACTGAATCCTGTAAGATAAATTTCATCTCCTTGATCATAATTTTCAGCAATGAATTGATAAGCTTGAAGAATGTTTTTATTAATTCCCATGCCAAACATTCCACCTGTGATAGAATCGTACCAATCTGTTCCAACTCCTTTGTCATAAAATGATACTTGTTTAATACTATCATTACCTATTTCTGGAATGAACTTGTAAAATTTGTAAACATTTGAGGGCGAAATGATACCTTCATCGGTTTGATTTGGTTTGTTCCATGTACCATCGGAGCATGTTATAATTCTTTTCATCGGGTTTTGTTTAAAAATTGAGCATTTAAATGAAAAATAAAAGTAATAAATATTTGTTTATTCATAACTCTATCATTTTTTATCCGTTTTAAAACTTTTCAACCTTAAAAAACACTCGAAAATCACGTATTAATTATCTCATTAATTTGAAACATACCTCAATATCACTCAAATATTACTCGAAAATCACACGTTTCTCACCTCATTTTCCCTTATTCTGAATCAATTTTAATCTTTAATAATATAAAAAACACAACTATTATGACACAATTTGTACGAGAAAAACAACAATTAATGATGCAGGCATTAAAAAATAACAAAGTAGTAAAGGGAATTACAGTAGAATCGTATTTTGAAGGGATGGGGTTGCATGTCAATGAATTTAAAATCGAACTATATCAAAATTTAGCAAAAGAAATATCTAATGCAGAACGATTAGAGTACCTTAACCTTGTAGAATTTGATTTTAAAGAAGTGTATTGGTTATTTCATACTCCTTTTAGTACAATACTCTTTCCCGAAATAGTATCCGAAAATACGAGTGATAAAAAAAACAATTATCGTTTAATGATGTTCGCTCACACAAGATAGACCACCTTCTATTTTTTGTTACTGAAATATTAAAATATGAACAATTCAATGTAATACATTGCAATAAAACATATTCCTCAATTAAAGAATCTAATTATCAATCCGAATATGTGTTAGATTTATCAGATAATGATGTAATTGAAATATCTGCTGCGATATATCATCAAAACAAAGTTAGATTAATAACAGGTGAACCAGTTGCATTAAATCATTTTACTCAAAAAGTGTCGCTGTTTTTCGGAAAGAATATAATCAATATCGATCGTAAAATTCAGAAAATACACAATCGAAAAAAATCTATTACTCCATATTTGAATAAACTTACAATTGCTTTAGAGAATTCAAAGAAGCATAAAAAAACTTCACAGTATTTATAAGGGTTACATAAGAAAAATAGGGGTATCCCCCAGTGTTACCCCTATTTTTGAAATTTGAATACCGTACTATTGCTTTTCATTAATGTTAAAGTACAGTTATGGCAATGGAAATTCTAACAACCGAAGATTTACAAAGGTTTAAAGCCGAATTATTAGAAGAAATGAAAAAAATGTTTGAGGAGAATTTAAAACCTCATGAAACAAAAAAGTGGCTTAAAACTCCAGAGGTTTTGAGAATACTCAAAATATCGCCAGGGACATTGCAAACACTCCGGCTTAATGGCACAATACCATACACTAAAATCGGTTGTTCATTGTATTACGATAATCAAGATATTACTAAAATATTAACAGAAAACAAAACCACTAATAAATAAATCTGTAGATTATGAATTACATAACACAAATAAACATATTCTATGGCTTTGTCATTGAAGACAATCGGTTAACCGCTTTTCATATCAGTATGTATTTCGGATTATTTCAACTTTGGAACAAAAACAGATTTGAAAATCCACTCCCTATTTCTCGTAAAGAAGTTATGATAGTAAGTAAAATTGGTTCAACACACACATATTACAAGATACTATCTGAACTCCATAGCTGGGGATATATTGAATATGTTCCCGAAAAGAATCCTCTAAAAAACAGCCATGTTTATATGAAAGTTCTAAAAAACAACCTATCACAAGAAGTCCATTCTTTCTTTAAAAATACAAAAGTTGAACGAGTAAAAAAGCAAAATATGTTCATTCAGACGATTAAAGTATCAATTCATAAATTTCTCAAAAAGCAAACAGACAAAAAACAGATTGTTAAAAACCCGAAAACCGTTATTTTTCGAAAAGAAAAGGTTCAGTTTACATCTCCAACGGAACAAGAAGTTAAAGTGTTTTTTACAAAAGAACAATCTAAAGAAACCGAAGCTTTGAAATTCTTCAACCACTATACATCGAACGGATGGTTGGTTGGAGGAAAATCTCCGATGCACGATTGGCAAGCATCAGCTCGCAAATGGATTACTAACGGAAATTCGAACAACTATATCACCAAACCAAGTATTAGTCCAAAACTCAATCAAAATAAAAACTACGATGAGCCATTGTAGTATTGAACAATTTCTTATTGAATTTGAAAAGATTGGAAAGTCAGTTTTCGGAAATCATTTTCGTGTTTATGAATCGGATAAAGATGTTTTACTCCGATTGCTTGCATATTTCTCAAACAATGAAGAAAAGGCTTTAGAATTTGGAATTTCGTTTCGTAAAGGTATTTTATTGAATGGAAAGGTCGGATGTGGAAAAACATCAATAATGACTCTTTTCCGTTTGTATTTATCAAAAGATCAACATTATAAAATTAGGTCTTGTCGAAATGTTAGTTTTCAGTTTATAAAACAGGGTTATGATGTCATTAATGATTATAGTAAAGTCTCATTCGACAAACCGTATCTTCACAACTATTGTTTCGATGATCTTGGTACGGAAAATACAATTAAACGCTTTGGAAATGAATGTAATGTGATGGGAGAGATACTTTTATCGCGATATGATAATTTTGTAACACATAAAATAATTACCCATATTACAACTAATCTTACCAGTTCTGAAATTGAAGATATATATGGTTTAAGGGTTCGTAGTCGTATGCGAGAAATGTTTAATCTAGTCAGTTTCGATAAAAACACAACAGATAAACGAGTATAGATGAAGTAAAACGAGTTTCATCGTTTTCTTTTGATTGATTTGATTATGCCTCATCAAAAAGTAATTTCGCTTTTTGATGAGGCATTATTCGTTTTGCCTATTTCGATAATTTTGAGGAAAAATTGTATATGATTTCAGCTTGAGCATAATAGACACAAGTCACAACACAAGTTGCCACATATGTAGCAGAAGTGATACAAGCTATGCTCAAGCAGTGCATCCTTTTTTAATATAAACATAAGTAAACATATATAAACAAAAAAAGAGTGAAAGAAAAAAATCTTTCACTCACGCTCTCAAATTTTAAATTCTGATTTTATTTTTAAACCGTAGATTTAAACAAAGAAAAAGAAAAAGTTCCGCCAAAAAGAAAAAGCATTTTTACATGATAACTTTCGACAGTTTTTGTTTTTGCATATTTTTAAAATCCAGTTTCTCTCTTAGCGATTTCATATCGTCACTTACTTTCGTTTCAATCACTTTAGCGTAAATCTGCGTTGTTCTAATGTTTGAGTGTCCCAACATTTTTGACACCGTTTCGATGGGAACTCCATTGGTCAGCGTTATCGTAGTGGCAAAGGTATGGCGAGCAACATGAAAGGTCAAATGTTTGGTCGTGCCACAGATTTCAGCAATTTCTTTCAGATAAAAATTGAGCTTTTGGTTTGCTATTGACGGCAGTAATTTTCCTTTGGCAATAACTACCGGATTGGTTTTATATTTTTCAATTATATCCAAAGCTTTGGGCAATATTGGAATCCGCACAGGATGGTCTGTTTTTTGTCGACTAGTTACTATCCAATATTCGCCGTCAATACCAATGCTGACATGTTGTGGCGTGAGATTAAATGTGTCGATGTATGCCAAGCCTGTATAGCAACTAAACACGAATAAATCTTTTGCAAGTATTTGACCCGGAGTTGTAAATTCATGCTCTTCAATAACGGTAAGTTCATCGGCAGGTAAATATTCACGAGTACTTGGGACATAAGAAATTGTAAATTTGCTAAAAGGGTCTTTATCAATCCATTCATTTCTGATTGCAAGGTTTACAATTTTACGAAGTCTGACAATATTTTTTGTTATTGTATTTTTGCAAATTGGATTTATACCTGTCCCGTTGTTTTTTTGTTGAAGGAAAAGTTCAAAATCGGTCAAAAATTTATAATTGAGTTGCGAAAGAAAAATATCTGGCACATGTAGTTTTTCTTTCAAAAACCTTTTTACATATTTTTGTGTTGTGTGAAAATTACACATGGTGTCTTTATGGAGATTATTTTTCTCAATCTCGTTATGATAATCGTAAACACTTAACAGCGTATGTTTACTTTCTCCAAAGCCTAAAAAGGAATTTCTAACATCTTCAACTGTAAATACTTTTTTACTGAGTTTGAGTTCCTGATAACTTTCAATAACTTTTCCTCTGAGTCGTTCGAGATAGGTGTTCATTTTCTTCACCTCGGGACTTTGCCCTTTCCCAAAACCACGTTTTTTGTCCCAATTGCTGTTTTGAACTTTTTGCTTCGTTGAAATTTCCGAGCGTTTACCGTTAACGGTAATTCTGAGAAAGACGGGAACTGTGCCATTGTTTTCTCTATTTCGTCTAACAAAAAACGAAATTCCAAATGTGTCTGCTGTTTTCATATCAATTACTATTATTTACGTTAATTTACTTTTTATGTACACCTTAAAAATTCAAGTAGTACTTAAAACAGATTAAAACGCAATAAATAAAATGAATAAACAATTGTAATGTAAATAATTACGTGCTTACTTGTATACAAATCTATATAATAAAAGTGTACACCGAACACGCCCCATTTCCATTGCTATTATTTGTGTAGAATTGATATCGAGGAATATGAAAAAGTCTGTAAATCATATTGGTTACGAACTTTTACTTTTATTTGGTATTTACTTATTCGTCCCGTAGGGACGGTAGATCTCGGAATCATTATATGTTTTACCAAGCTTGTGTGCCTAACGGCACACCTATCACCATCATCGAACCTGATTTGTACAAATGGCAGGGAAAACGCATTTAAACTTATCTGGGCTAAAAGTCCATCTGTCAGACATTTTTTATCCGTCGGATAAATCAGACGGCAATGAAATTCTTGAAATTGTGCTTTTTATTGCCGTTTGGCTTTAGCCAACGGTCAAAAATAGATATAAACCTGGCTTTAGCCTAATTATTATTATTAATTCTTTAAATGCGTTTCCCTGTACAAATGGTAAACAATGCAATATTCCAAATTTATTTGTATAGAGAAATTAGCCCCCATAAAAGAAAAAGCAATGATAGTTCAGACTCCCAAAACACACACGAAAACACACACGAAAAAACAGTCATAGCCAAAAAAACTCCGTTTTTGAACCCCCACATTTGCAAAATTCGGCGAAAAAAAGCAAAAAAGGCGATTTTTCATACCACGAAAAAGAATGTTCATACCACAAAAACATACTTTCATACCGTGAAAGAGAACTCTTAAGGACAAAAGCATCTCATAATGAATAAGATATTATCATTTATACTACATTTATAAACGTTCAAAAGAAATATGTTATACCGATATCAGAAACCATCGGAAAAAAGGAAACGTTCTTTGACATACAGGAACAATAAAAAAAGAAATCACCGCAGAAAGAAATAATAAACCAGGCATAAGAAAAAGAAACAACCTGGAGTCAAACACAACCATTGACACGAACAACAGAACCATCGACCTGTATATTTACATCCCCCGGTCGATTGCAGGGATCACCTGTACGATTATCAAAAACGTTGACATAAATCTCAAAAACATTGATACGATTATCGGAATTGTCGTGATGATTGATGGAATCGTCGGGATGATCGACAAAATCATTGACCCGACAAGAGAAAACGTCTTGACAAAAGAAAAATACATTGACAGAAATAGAAAAAACAGCAGGACATTTCCGGATGAAATCGAACCATAACCGAACTATCGGGACGATTCAAAAATATTTCGGCACGACAGACGAAAACATCCCGACGATGGAATGAACCATCGACATGATATTTCAAAATGTCCCGACAATATCACAAATCAACCCGACGATCCTCACAATCATGGCAACGATTGAAGCAATCAACCCGACGAACTGATAAAACGTCGGCACAAATAGCCAAAATATGGGAACAATTGATAAAAACGTTCCCATGAAATAAAAAAACATTGAGATGAAATAAAAAAACGTTGACAGAATTTGAAAAAACATCGACCGATAAACGGGAAACAAGCTTAGGTCTTTTGTACCTCACCCCCTCCGTGACAATCGCGGAAGAATGAAATCACAGAATAGAAACAGAACGGAATAGTCACGTTATGAGAAAAGAATTAAAAAACATAAAAATCAATCATCTATGAAATCATCTTTTATCGCGGTGCTTCATATCGGGTCGTCGAAAGACTCGACTGCCGTCTTATTATTGGGAGGACGGATAGTAGCAGCAATGACCGCAAACAAAACAACATTTCCCGATCCCGATCCCACGATGTCGGAGTTCAGCACACAGGTCACACAACTTGAGACCTACTTAAATTCGAACGACGGCAGTGATAAAATAAAAGAAGCTCTTGCAACACAGACAAAACTGGTGTATAGCAGTTTGAAAAGTCTGGTGGCGTATGCCAACAAAGTGGCAAAGGGTGATAAAGCAATAATCATATTATCGGGATTCGACAGTGACGAAGAAGCCACCGTGCACGATATTCCCGACAAAGTGATACTTAAACACATCGAAAACGGCAGTACATTATATAGTTTAAAAATATATGTACAGCCCCAGAGCAATGCCGACCGCTATATGGTTGAAATAACAACAACGCCGGGCGATCCCAACAGCTGGAAAATGGTTCTTAATTCAGTGGCAAGCAACAAACTGGAAGTTCCGGGACTTGCCCGCGGAGTGGAAGTGTTTGTCCGCGTAACAGCAGGCAACACTCACGGCTGGGGACCCCATAGCGATGTGACGGGCTTTTTTCCGCAATAGCCTGAAACACCGGATTATAAAAGCAGGCTGTGTCGAAGCCTGTCTGAAA
>Ga0302296_1000059_pt1 | contig 90519 bp, 87 predicted proteins | sample III_Fen_N3_1_FD_194546 | JGI IMG/M metagenome (GOLD analysis project Ga0302296, IMG submission 194546) | Peat permafrost microbial communities from Stordalen Mire near Abisko, Sweden - III_Fen_N3_1 | ecosystem: Environmental > Terrestrial > Soil > Wetlands > Permafrost | place: Sweden: Abisko... | reverse complement strand
GTTATACCCTTAAAAGTTTTAGTATCAAATTCAGACAAAAATAACCAGCCAATAACAATTATTCCAATTATAACTGGAATGAGAATTTGAGATATCTTAAATGGATTCGAGTCTTTTTTTAGAACAGCATTAGTTATTTTACTCATGTTCTTTTCATTAAATGATGATACCTATCTAATACTTCGTCTGTAACGCTCTCCCACGAGCGAGTAATGCTTTTAGATGCATTTACCCCAGCCTGTTTGATTAATTCTGGATTGGCAATTAAGTTTCTGATGCAAGTTGCAAAAGAATCTGTAGCATCAGTTGTTAGAAATCCGTTTACATTGTTCGTAATTATCTGAGCAACATTGGATTCCTCAATCAATACAGATGCTGTACCCAACGCAGCGGCTTCCCGCACAACGAGAGCCCACGTGTCGTAGGTTGATGGGAATAAAAATAAATCAGCGGCGGCGTAATATTGCTTAAGTTTGTCGCGTTCTGTTATTAAACCTACAAATTCAACTTTTTTACTTAAACCTAAGTTATTGACTAGTATTTTTATCTCTTCCGCAGCGTAACCTATTCCTATAAAATACATTTTGAAAGGAATGTCTTTTATTAAAGCCAAAGATTCAACAATCATGCGGATGTTTTTCTCCCAAATAATTTGACCCACAAAAAGAAAAACAGTTTCATTATTTGTAATTCGTAATTCTTTTCGAGCTGTTTTTTTTATTGGTTCCAGTGGTTCTTCATTTGAAAAATCATTTCCGAGTGGAACAACTTCAATTTTTCCTTTAAAACCATATTCACGGATGGTTTCCTCCACAGATGGCTGTGATATCCAGACCTCATCTGCTTTTTCAAAGAAGTGGATTACTTCTTTAACCATCAATTTTGCCAACAATTTATTATGAACCGAGTGTTCAAAGTCATCACGATATTTTGAATGAAAAGTTGCTATAAAAGGCACTTTCTGCTTTTTAGCAATTTGTAAAGCAATATTGCCAGAACTAAACGGACAATGCGCATGAACCAAGCCAAAAGAAATTTTATCAAGATTTGTTCTAAATGAAAGATCTGTTTCTGGTAAACCGAATCGATACGGTTTTCTTCCAAATATCGGAATGGAAGAATATCGGTAAACAGGAAAAGATTCGTTATCGATGTAGTGGGGTGATCTGGGTGTAATTACGCAAACTTTTTGATTTTTTTTTTGTAACCAATAGGCATAATTGTGTGTAGTAAGGGATACTCCATCCATTATTGGAGGAAAACTATCATTAAATAAGCCAATTGTATTCGATCCATCTCTTTGTTTTACAGACATATTTAGTGTGTTTTGGTGGATGCTAAATTTTAAAAAATGACTTTACATTTAGATAAAGTAAGAAGAAATGATGTGTAATTAAAGAAATTTATATGATAAATAGTTTCTGATAAATTTGATTTTATGAAGTAGATTAGGCTTCATGATTGCTTTTTGAGAAAGATTTTTTTATCCAGTTTGGAATAACCAGTATGCCTAACAAAAGATAAAAGTAGTAACTAATGATTCTCCATACTAAGGTGACGAAAATAATGGCACTGGCTGACGAAAAAATATCACTATAGTACTCTTTGAAAGCATATTCGCTAACTCCGCTACCGCCCGGTGTCGGACTTATTACCATGAATACCCACAAAATCAGTTGACGGGCAAAAACGACTAAGTGATTGATGTGTATTGGTTTAAAAGCCATAAATACAGCGTTAACCACTAAAAAACGTGCCGACCAGGTAAGTAATGTCATTCCAAAAGCTTTAACCCAAAACCCAAAAGAATGTTTTCCAATATCGTGTGAGGCCTGAACCAGATTGTTGGTTAGTAAATCTACATTGGAATACCAACGACGCAAAACAGGAAGTCTGAAGAGAGTTAGCAGTATATTTTTTATCCAGTCAGGACGTTTAAAGATGGCGATAAACATAATCCCGGTCCATATTAACCGTGTGACATATAGCCCTGTAAACACTATGAAAAATGTAGAAACAATGACTGATGATGAATTAAAGAGCTGATTCAGGGGGATGAATAGGAAAACTATGGGACAGACTATTAAAAAAAACAATTCGTCCAGAAAAAGATTGACAAACATGATAGTGGTACTGCGACCTGCATTGATTCCTTCTTTAACAAGAAAAATAACAACCAGACTCGAACCTCCCACGGCTGCAGGTGTAACCGCTGATGTAAATTCGCTCAATACATTTATATGGAAGGCTTGTCGCCACGATAAATCTTTTTCTGTAAGCAATCTGAAACGCCACATCATGCCAAAATCGCGCATAGACATTAGTAAGAATGCCAATAAAATAAACAGAACGCTTGCATAATTGAAATCGAATGAAGAAAATACTGCCGGATCAAATTCGTCGAGGAACAGCCAACCAATGACAAACAGTCCAAGCAGTATAGGAACCAGGACCTGATATGTTTTAAATGGTTTTGTAGCGTTTTTTGATTTGGCTTCTGTTATCGTTTCCATTTTCGCTGTATTAGTTTTTTATACCTGTCAAGCACCTCTTCAGTGACGCTTTCCCACGAACGGGCAATACTCTGTGAAGCATTTAATCCGGCAATTTTGATTTTTTCCGGCGAATTGAAGAGTTCGCGTAATTTTGCTGAAAATGCTTCTGTTGAGTCTTCCGTAAGAAAACCATTAAAATTGTCTGTTATATTTTCGGCAGAGGAAGATCCTTTTATTAAGACTGATGGGGTATGCATAGCTCCCGCTTCGCGAATTACCAAAGGAGCATTATCATAAATAGATGGAAAAAGAAATAAATCAGCAGCAGCATAATACTCTTTGATTTTCTCGCGTTCGGTGATTACTCCAACAAATTCAACCTTGGAACTCAGGTCCAGTTTGTCGGTTAATTCTTGCAAGTCAGCTTTTGCATAACCTGTTCCAATAAAGAACATTTTAAACGGCAGGTCTTTAATTTCTCCCAAAGCCTCAACAATCATTCGTGTGTTTTTTTCCCAGATATGCTGTCCTACAAAAAGAAACATTAATTCGTTGTCGGCTATGTTCAGGGAATTCCGTGCTGCCTTTTTGATGGGCTCAATGGGCAGATTAGTCGCAAAATCATTTCCATTATCAACTACCTCTACTTTTCCTTTAAATCCATATTCGCGAATAGTTTCTTCAACCGATGCTTGCGGAATCCAGACTTCATCTGCTTTTTCGAAGAACCGGATAATTCCGTCTGTCATCAGTTTGGCAATAAACTTATTGTGAACAGAATGTTCAAAATCATCGCGGTATTTTGAATGGAAAGTAGCTACAAAAGGAATCTTTTGTCTTCTGGCGATTTTTAGAGCCAAAGTTCCGGAGCTAAAAGGGCAATGGGCATGAACCAAACCAAATGAAATCTCTTTGATTTTCATGTTGAATGCACTGTCAAATTCAGGAATCCCCATTCGATAAGGCTTTCGACCTAATATAGGAATGGATGTATAACGGTAAATTGGATATGGTTCGTTGTCTGAATAGTTTGGCGATTTAGGAGTAATAACGCATACGGGTTGTTTTTTTTGATTTAGCCAATAAGCATAATTCTTGGTTGCTAATGAAACACCATCCATAATCGGAGGAAAACTATCGTTGAAAATTCCAATAGTCTTCATAGCATCGCCAACAGTATCAGTCATGTAACTTTGTTTTTCTATTAAAAAGTGTCAAAAGAAATAATCATCTTACTTTCTGGTAATGCGCAAATTTATAATTTTCTTTTCATATTTCCATACTTCCACTGTTATTCTGCTATTTTGTATTTTTTTTTACACAATACGAGCATCTTTTTTTATTTCAGCCAGAACGGCGTTAATATATATGGTTTTTTTGTTTAAAAAGTTATAAGTTGATGATTAAACTTCACGCAAAAATAATGTTGATTTCATACAAATGTAATGTAAATTAATCTGAAAATCAGTTTTTCTTGTGGATTATAGTAAAAAAAACGTATCTTTGTTGTCCAAAAGTGTATCTGCACCTAAACCCAATAAAAACAGGGTTGATTTGGTGTAATTAAAACGTCTATAATAAATTAGATATATACTTTTGAATAGAAAATTGTAAGTTCAGCGGATTATGCTATTTGATGATAGCATAATTCTTAAGTTAATTATACACTAATCACTCAGTTATCAATAAATAATGAGTAGCAACCGTTCAATACGTTTCTTTTCTGTTGAAAAATTAACGTTTATATATATATTTATAACTTCTCTCATTATAATATTTTTGAGACCGGAAATTGCTATTGGTCGAAAACTGCTGAGTGTCAGAGTTCTAATGATTTTTGTTATTTTTGGACTTGCATATTTCAATTCTATTAAAAATTGGTGGATTATCCGATTTTCCCGCTTTGCATTTGTTGGAGCATTATTGGTGTATTGGTATCCCGAAACGTTTGATATAAACAGGATGATACCTAATTACGATTATCTGTTAGCCGGTATGGAACAGAAATTGTTTGGTTTTCAGCCTGCACTGATATTTAGTCAGTTATACCCTCAGCGTTGGTTCTGCGAATTATTGAATATGGGTTATTTTGCTTATTATCCGTTAATTATTGGAACAAGCATGTATCTGTATCTCAAGGACAGAAAATATTTTGAGTATTTCTTTTTTACCGTTCTGTTTTCCTTTTTTTGCTATTATACTCTTTACATTCTATTCCCAACAGCAGGACCGCAATATTATTTTCAGGCCATAGGTCTTGATCAGGTTCATTCAGGCACTTTTCCTCAGGTCGGTTACTATTTTGACAAGCATCAGGAATTGTTGTCGCCGAATCACAACTCAGGCTTCTTTTCACAAATGGTTCAAAACACACAGCAAGTAGGAGAGAGACCAACTGCAGCATTTCCAAGTTCTCATGTGGGTATTTCAACCTTAATTCTGATTCTGATTTTGAAGAATCGTCGTTATTTATTATTCTCAATTTTGTTCCCGATTTATTTAGCATTGGTTGCTGCAACTGTTTATATTCAGGCTCACTATGTTATTGATATTATAGCCGGATTTACTACAGCTTTTTTATTCTTTGTTTTAGGCAGCCTTGCCTACAAAGAGTTTACACGTAAATATGTGGGTATTTCGGAATTGTCGTCTGTCTTTCTTAAAGATCGGGTTAAAATACGCAACTATTAATTCAAAAACCAAAATCGAGGGTTCACGTATTTAAACGGAACTTTGATAAAACCAATTTCTTCCTGCATTTTCAGCAAATGGTTTGAACTCAGATATTAGCTGAATACTTATTTTATAATCAAATCTTCGTTGTAAAAAAATCCCTGAGTTCTCATTCGGGTTTGATACTTGTTGTTTGGATAATTTCTTATCTTTGCATACTTGTATTAATAGATTTCTACTTATAAAACATCAGCTATGCCTCAGTCTTTTAATTTGGAAGCGCTCAACAATTTGTGTAAAAACACCATGATGGAACATTTGGGTATTGAATACACAGAGGTTTCCAGAGGCCGAATTGTAGCCAGAATGCCGGTTGATAAACGAACTTTTCAACCCATGAAACGTTTACACGGAGGTGCAACTATGGCTTTGGCTGAATCTGTTGGCAGTGCTGGTTCATTGACTCTGGTTGATACCACAAAATATGCGGTGCTCGGAGTTGAAATAAGTGGAAGCCACATTGGTGCAACCCGGGAAGATTCTGTTTTTGGTATCGGAACCCTTGTGCATGAGGGAAAAACTTCGCATGTATGGGAAATCCGCGTTGAAGATTCAAGAGGAAAGTTGATTTCCATTTGCCGGCTTACCAACCGCATTATTCCGATTAAGTCTGAAAAATAGCAGCATGGTGTTTAATAAATCCTCATATCAATCACTCCATAATTTACAAACGGTATGTTTGAAACAAAACATACCGTTTGCTTCTTATCGTTTACCACTCGAAGCTGAAATAATAACGCTGGTTCAGCATCATTCTTTACCAGAAAAATTAGATTCCCTGCTCAATATAGATAATGAAGTTGGATTTGTGGTGTCACCATTTGATGAAACCCCTGAAGATGGAACTTATTTTCTGAAGCCGGATTGTGTCTTTTTTTCTAATGAAATTGATGATATATATATTAAAAGATTATCGGAAAATGACCGGTTTTTGTCAATTGAAAAGCTTGTTGAAAAAGATATTCAAACGACAACATCAACAGAATATATCAGCAATGTAGAGGCAGCCAAAATAGCAATGACTGAAGGCAGATTTCACAAAGTTGTATTATCCAAAATCCGATTAGAAAAACTGGACGACAAATTTATTGCCGCTGATTTTTTTCTGAAGCTATGCGACAAGTATCCGCATGCTTTTGTTTACATGATTCAACTTCCGGGTGTCGGCTGTTGGATAGGAGCAACGCCGGAACCATTGTTGGTGATAGAAAACGAATGTGTAAAAACAGTTTCGCTTGCAGGAACGCAAATGGCAACTGATGCAGAAATTGAATCGTACGGTTGGAGTGAGAAAGAAATTGAAGAGCAGGGCATTGTAACCGCATTTGTCGAAAAAACATTGCAATCTCTTGATATAAAAAATTATAATAAGATGGGACCAACGAATTATCAGGCAGCAAATCTTATTCATTTAAAAACGTCCTTTGAGTTTCCACAAGCTGATTTGAAAAACCGCTTAGGTGATTTTCTGAAAGCGCTACATCCGACTCCTTCAGTTGGCGGTTTGCCTAAAATAGCAGCTCGTGAATTTATTCTGGCTAACGAAAAACACGACCGCAGTTATTATACAGGCTTTCTTGGACCAATCAATATTGAGAACAAAAGCCATGTGTTTGTGAATTTACGTTGTTTGCAGTTATTTGAAAAGCAGTTTGTCCTTTACAGTGGAGCAGGTATTACAGCATCTTCTGTTGCCGAAAAAGAATGGGAGGAAACTGATAATAAAATGATGACGATGATGAATGTGATGAAGACCCCTAACCCCTGAAGGGGAACTTCCATTAGTAGTAAATGACTAAATAGTAGAATTGATAATGATTCATTTTAGACAAGGAATTAAAAATATACCGGAAATCTGTGCCCGTCACGGTGTTCGCAAAGTCATTATAGCACCTGGCTCACGCAATGCTCCGTTGATATTTGCTTTTACTGCTCAACAGGAGCTGGAATGCCTGAGCATAACCGATGAACGTTCTGCTGCTTACTTTGCATTGGGTATAGCTCAACAAAGTGGTGAGGCTGTTGCGTTGGTTTGCACATCAGGAACGGCCGTATTAAACTTTGCACCCGCCATTGCCGAGGCTTATTATCAAAATCTGCCGCTGTTGGTTTTTACTGCCGATCGTCCTGCCGAAATGATTGACCAGGCTGACGGACAAACGCTTCGTCAGTCTGATATTTATGGCAATTATATAAAAGCACATTTCGATTTACCTGTTGAAACGGTTGTGGCTGCTGATTTACAGTTTTCCGACCGTCAGGTTTCGCAAGCTATTGATACAGCGCTATCTTATCCGCAAGGTCCGGTACAAATTAATGTGCCATTGCGTGAGCCTATTTATACCGCTTTGCCCGAAACACACAGTAATCCGAAGATTATCAAAACCATTGCCGCCGAGGTTTCTCCAACTAAAGAAAGTTTGGAAACATTGAAAAGGATGTGGACTGCTTATGAGCGAAAATTAGTTCTGTTCGGCGTTTACCCTAAAAACGAGCAACTCAATGAACTGGCAAACCTGCTGGCAGATGAACCTGATGTGGTGGTAGTTGGAGAGAATCTGTCGAATATCAGTGGTGAGAAAATCATAACTCAACCCGAATCGTTTTTTGCATGGGTGAATGGAATTCCGATTCCGTTTAAACAAGACGAAATTGAAATTCCGTTCTCCCCGGATTTGTTGATTACCATCGGTCATTCTTCTATCTGCAAGCAAATCAAATTGTATCTGCGCGAATATCAATCGGTTGAACAATGGCAATTTGAATCTTCACTGCCTTATATTGATACGTATAAAAGTCTTACAACCATTATTCCCGGTTCTGCTATTGAGACATTGAGAAAAATGCCGCTGGGAAAGACAGTAAGCAATTATTCGAAAATTTTTCAAACCCAAAATAAGATAATTACCCAGAGCCATGATGCCTTTGTGGCTGATGCACCATTATCAGATATGAGTGCAGTAACAAACTTGCTGAAACTGGCTCCGGGAGGTACAACACTTCATTTGGCAAACAGTACTTCTGTCCGTTGGACGCAACTTTTCCCAACTCGTAGTGACTTGACTTATTTCTGTAATCGTGGAACGTCAGGTATTGATGGCAGTTTATCTACCGCTGCCGGATACGCGTATGCTTGCAAACAACCAACTGTTTTCCTTATCGGTGACCTGTCGTTTATTTACGATTCTAACGGTTTGTGGAATAATTATATCGGCGATAATTTCAAAATCATTGTCATGAATAATAACGGTGGAAACATCTTCCGGTTTATTGGCGATAAGCAATTGATGGAAAAAAGTCTGGACTTTTTTACTACACCGCATCAGGTAAAGATTAAACCGCTGGTTGAAGCGTATGGATTGAATTATTTGGCTTGTGACAAAACGGAGGATTTGGAGGAAAGCCTGAAGAATCTTTTCAATGCAGATAAAGCAACAGTACTTGAAATTTTTACTGATGCCGATTTGAATACGGAGAATTATAAGGGGTATTTTAAAAATATTGCTTCGCGATAGTAATAGATATTTGCCTTCGGCGATATTGATAGATATTTGTTGGTTTGTCAATATAAAATCGAATAATTATGAAATTAGAAGATCTTGAAATTTATAATCTATCCATGGATTTATCTGATGAGGTTTGGGAGATAGTTTTAAAGTGGGAGTACTTTTCTAAGGACACAATTGGAAAGCAGTGGACATGTGCCATAGATTCTGTAAGTGCGAATATCAGTGAAGGCTTTGGACGAAATTCTTTTAAAGATTCTCGTACTTTTTATTATTATTCTCGGGGATCATTGTATGAAAGTAAGACATGGTTTGAAAAAGCTAAAAGGAGAAATCTAATATCAGAAGAAGTTTCAGTACAAATGTTAGATAAATTGAATAGATTGGGAATTAAAATGAATAATTTCATAAATGCTCATGAAAAGCTGATTGAAAAATCGAACACTCAGAATAAATAGAAATGGATATTTGCCTTTGGCGATATTAATAGATATTAGCTTTGCGATATCGAACTTCGTTGATATTTGTCCTTCGGGCGATATTAAACTTTATTAATATTAGCCTTCGGCGAAGCCAAATAACAATTAATATCAGCGAAGCTAATATCTATTAATATCGGCGCAGCCAAATATCACAAAGTAAATATCAATATAATTATGAGAAACTGGACAACCATTAAAGAATTTGAAGAGATCAAATTCGAGTATTTCGAAGGAATAGCAAAAATAACGATTAACCGTCCGCGTTATCGCAATGCCTTTACGCCTGATACCATTAAAGAAATCATTGAATCAATGGCTTTTTGCCGCGATAGTCAGGAGATAGCTACCGTGATTCTTACCGGTGAAGGTGATAAAGCATTCTGTAGTGGGGGAGACATTAATGTAAAACAAATTGGCGGATACATTGGTAAAGATGGTATTCCACGTTTGAATGTGCTTGACTTGCAAAAGATGATTCGCAGTCTGCCTAAACCTGTTGTGGCTATGGTAAATGGTTTTGCTATTGGTGGCGGACATGTATTGCATGTAGTTTGTGATTTATCAATTGCTTCTGAAAATGCTATCTTTGGACAAACAGGACCAAAAGTAGGAAGTTTCGATGCAGGATTTGGTTCTTCTTACCTGGCTCGTGTTGTTGGGCAAAAGAAAGCCCGTGAAATATGGTTCCTTTGCAAGCAGTACTCAGCCGCCGAAGCTCTCGAAATGGGCTTGGTAAATACTGTTGTGCCATTTGATAAACTGGAAGACGAAACAGTGACCTGGTGTCAGCAAATGATGCAACACAGCCCGTTGGCATTGCGTATGATCAAAGCCGGATTGAATGCAGAACTTGATGGACAAGCAGGAATTCAGGAATTGGCAGGTAATGCCACCATGTTGTACTACATGACCGAGGAAGCTCATGAAGGAAAAGATGCCTTCCTGCAAAAACGTAAACCTGATTTTTCGAAATTTCCAAAGATGCCGTAAGTCATTTTGTAAGTCTTTAAACATGAAAAGGATCAGCTTTATTTTAATATGTTCAATTCTATTTTTAGGTTGTAGATCTAATAAAGATGTACTTAGTTTACTTGAAAGCAAATATAAAAAAGGGGATATAATTATAATAAACGATTGGATCCTTTTGCAATCTGATGTGTTTTTTGATTTCCACAAAAACAAGCTTAGGCTTGGAAAAACAGAAAAGATTCAGCAGGATTCAGCTATTTCATGGTTCGGCCAATGGGGAAGTGACCGTGAAACTTACAAGATTTCAGCTTTAAAATTTCAACCAACAGATAAAGATATTTTTATTGATTGTAAAGTTCTAAAGGTATTAAATCCTAATGATAGTATCTTCTATTTTATAAATGGAGCTCCATGCTTTACGTATAGAAATGCTATTACTCTGATTAAAAACAAAAAAATATCAGAAATTTCCGTTATTCCAACTGAATCTGCAATAAAAATATGGGGCAATAAAGTTGGTAGAAAAGGCGCTCTAATGATTAATACGAAAAAATAAATTCTTGTGAGGAAATGAAGAAATGGATACAAGCTTTTCGTTTAAAAACTTTGCCGCTGGCATTGTCAAATACTATTATCGGTTCCTGCCTGGCAGCTTCTGACGATGGGTTTCGTTGGTCGGTGTTTGGTTTAGCGGCATTGACAACCATTTTGCTGCAAACCATGTCGAACATGGCCAATGATTATGGCGACTTTGTGAATGGAAAAGATACTGCCGAACGTATTGGTCCGAAACGTATGGTGCAGTCGGGCGAGATAACTCCGAAAATTATGTTGCGGGGAATTATCGTCATAGGCTTTCTGTGTGTGGTTTCCGGTTCAGCCCTTATTCTGATCGGAACAGCCGGAATGGATATAACGAATCTATTGATTTTTGGAGTGTTGGGATTAGCTGCCATTGCTGCTGCCATTAAATACACGGTTGGTAAAAACCCGTATGGTTATCGTGGACTGGGTGATATCTTTGTGTTTATCTTCTTTGGATTGGTAGGCGTTATCGGAACTTATTTTCTGCATACACAATCATTTCGTTGGGATATTTTGTTGCCCGCTTCGGCTATTGGTTTCTTAAGCACCGGTGTGTTGAACATGAATAATATGCGCGATTACGAAGCCGATAAAAATGCAGGAAAGACAACTATTGTGGTAGCGATGGGAGTAAAAAAAGCAGCTTATTATCATTTGTTTTTAGTATGCGGAGCTGTTTTACTGGCTGTAATCTATACCCTGTTGAATTATCATTCCGTCGGACAGTGGTTGTTTGTACTATCATTCCCTATCTTGTTTTTGAACCTGAAAAAGGTTTTTACTTATAAGTCTGCATTGGAACTTTATCCAGAACTGCCTCGCTTGTCCATGGCAAGTCTGGTGTTTGCAGTGACTTTCGGTTTGGGATTGATATTATAGATATTTGTCCTTCGGACGATATTAAACTTCGTTGATATTAACCTTCGGCGAAGCCAAATAACAACTAATATCAGCGAAGCTAAATATCGCCGAAGGCTAATAACAATTAATATCAGCGAAGCTAATATCCATTAATATCGGCGAAGCCAAATAACAATTCAACTTATGTTCGCTAAGCATACCACCCTCAATCTCCAGTTTAAATTCCCCGCCGGAACTTCTCGTGGGGTTTTGTTGCATAAACCGTCTTCGTTTCTGCTGTTGGAAAAAGATGGTTTTACGGGCATTGGCGAATGTTCCACCATTCCCAATCTGAGTATTGATCCTGTTGAAACCTATTCAGAAAAGTTGGAAGAAGTTTGCTGCTTGTTGAACGAAGGAGTTGATCCTGATTCCATAGATTTGTCATTGTACCCTTCCATTGCTTTCGGACTGGAAACGGCTTTGTTTGATTTAGAAGTAGGTGGTTCTAAATGTTTGTTCCCTTCTGCATTTACACAGGGAGAAACAGGTATTCCTATCAACGGTTTGGTGTGGATGGGCGATAAAAACTTTATGCAAAAGCAAATCCGCGAAAAGATTGCAGCGGGTTATCATTGCATTAAGCTGAAAGTGGGAGCGCTTGACTTTGAAATGGAACTGGAAATCATTTCCGGTATTCGTCAGCAGTTTTCGCCCGAAGATATTGAGTTGCGATTGGATGCAAACGGTGGTTTTACACCCACGGATGCATTGGAAAAACTGGAGAAACTGGCAACTTTCCACATTCATTCCATCGAACAACCCATCAAACAAAAGCAGTTTGAAGCCATGGCTACGCTTTGCCGGCAATCACCCATTCCCATTGTGCTGGACGAAGAATTGATTGGCGTAAGGTCTGCGGATAAAGAATTTATCTTAGAAAAAATAAAGCCGGCATATATTATCTTGAAGCCAAGTCTCGTTGGAGGATTCCGTCAATCGGAAGAATGGATTCGATTGGCCGAAAAACACAGTGTTGCGTGGTGGATCACTTCGGCTTTGGAGGCTAATATCGGGCTGAATGCCATTGCACAATGGACTTATACGCTCAATTCACAGCTTCCACAAGGTTTGGGAACCGGACAGCTGTATCATAATAATATTCCTTCGCCTTTGGCAATTGAAAACGCCAGGTTGTTTTATAAATCCGGGGCTGATTGGGATGTAAGTAGTTGCTTAAAACAAGGTATTTAGTCATCAAATAATAGTTACGGCAAAGTTTCTATATTTGCAAGGAAATCCTGAAAGGATTTAATGTGAATAACCGCCGGTTATGAAAAAGAGTGAATCAGGAACCCTGAATAGGGTTCAATGTCACTATTTAATTTTTAGGTTCAACACCCTTCGGGGTTGGTTTTCTCTTTTGTTAGCTTATCCCCCAGTTTCGCAAGCTACACTGGGGGTTATTCATATTTAACTCCTACGGAGTTTTTTGATAATGCACATACAAATGTTATTTTTACCATGGCTATAGATACCATCCGTCTCAACGGAACAACATACAACCGAAGCAATTTCGAGCAACTGCATTTCACCGACGAACCGCAGGATTCGTGGCGCAATGCTATTTATCATTTTTTGCAAAACTGGTTTGATGATTCCGATTTTATCCTTGCTCATACTTCAGGTTCTACGGGTAAACCCAAAAGCATTCAACTTCTTAAGCAAAGTATGCTGAATTCCGCCCGAATGACCAATCAATTCTTTGGGTTGGATGCCGCAAGTGTTGCGTTGCTCTGTCTTCCGGCTTCGTATATTGCCGGCAAGATGATGTTGGTACGGGCTATGGTGAGTGGTTTTAATCTGATTAATGTTGCCCCGTCGGCTAATCCGTTTGAAAAGCTGCCCATTTCCATTGACTTTGCTGCCATCACGCCTTATCAACTCTTTCATTCGGCTGAAAGCCTTCGGAAAGCATCGGTTCACAAAATTATTGTTGGCGGCAGTCCGGTGACAAGCAAGTTGGAACAATTATCGGAAAACATACCTTCAGAACTGTATGAAACCTATGGCATGACCGAAACCTGTTCGCACATTGCCTTGCGGCAGTTTAATGGAAAAGGCAAGTCCGATTGTTTCATTGTTCTGGAAGGGATCACTATCCGGCAAGATGAGCGGGGATGTCTGACTATTAAAGCACCTCATTTGTTGAACGAAGAGATACAAACCAACGATGTGGTGGAATTGATTGGCAGGGATTCATTCCGTTGGTTAGGGCGTGCCGATTCGGCCATTAATTCCGGTGGAATTAAAATTCATCCCGAACAAGTAGAAAAAAAACTGGAAGGAATCATTTCCTCCAGCTATTTTATTTCGTCTGTCCCTGACGAAGTGTTGGAAAACAAAGTCGTTTTAGTCATTGAATCTGAAACATACACTCCACAGCAGGAAGAGATATTAAAATCTCAACTGGAAAATCTTCTTGGCAAATACGAACTCCCCAAACAAATCTTTTATATTCCCCGATTTATCTATTCTTCCGGCAATAAAGTGCTGCGAAAAGCAACGTTAGATAATGTAAATGATAAATTATCAATTATCAATGGTTAATTATAAATTATTAATGACAGGTTCAATAATTTATCATTAACCATTTATCATTAACCATTAATAATTGTTTATCATTTTCCGGTAGATAATTTGAAATCTGTATTGAACGTTTTTTTTGTGAAAGAAGATTGATTACTCATTCCTCCATCTTGCATTTGAGGACGTTCCTCCATGTCACCACCACCCATTTCTCCGCCTCCGGGCATTCCTCCACCCATTTCAGCACCGCCTCCTTGCATTCCACCGCCCATTTCGCGTCCACGTCCACCACCGTGCATTCCTCCTCCCGCTCTGCTTCTCATACTTTTCATCGATTTTTGAGAAAGCTCATTGATAATTACTTGCAGTTGAACAGGAGTGTCACTCACGGTTTCCAGTTTAAATACGTTTCCATAAATTTCCCTGAGGGGAATCCGAATTTCATACGTACCCAAATCGCGTGCGGATTTACTGCGTGCAAAGGAAATGCTTTGCTCATCTTTATTTTCTGAGAATATCTTTCCTTTTGCAAATAAAAAACCTTCAACCGTAGCAGTATCTTTTGGCATAAATTCAGGGTTGGTAACTGATTTATCAACCAATTTGTCCTGGTTCATTTGTGGTGGAGGCGTCATACCCATTTTCGAAGCCTGAAAATTGATTCCAACTTTTGTTGGTGGAGAAGTTCTTACTTTTAGTTTTACACTGAAACCGGCACTGATTAGTTGCAACTGAGTACTTCTATCGGCTGGTTTCAAAATTATGTACAAGTTCCGGTCATCGTTTCTGAATTCGTATTTTATATTCGAATCCGCATTGAAGAAACGTGGAAGTGTTCCCCAATCCGAACCATCACCATCGATAACAATTGGTTTCGATTGCCATTTTGACGAACTAACTTGTGCAAATACACCAGAGGCTAAGCCTAAAACTCCTAAAAACAGTAGTTGAATCAATCTTTTCATGTTTGTTATATCTAATATTGCCGGGTTGTACTTGTAAATTACTTATTATGGAAAAAGAGAATAATGCCGCGTAAAGTCTGTTATTATTTTTGCGCAAATGTAGTGGACTTTATAATATAACCTTAATAATGATTATTCTTTTTATAATATATTATCCAAATAGTTTATGTTTTGAACTCTTTAAAGAAATAAAGTCACATTTCTATGTTTGAAATGTGGCTTTATTTGTATTAAACGATGTAGATAGTTTAAACCGGATTATTTATTGCTGGCTACCAGATAGAATTCAATGCTAAAGTCTTTCTTTTTCATTGATACTGCTTCGGGCATTTCGCTTTCATTAGGTGGAGTTCCACCCATTTCAGCACCACCCTCACCCGGACCTCCGCCCATATCACCTCCAGGGCCTCCACCACTGGGACCTCCACCCATTCCTCCGCCACCGGGACCACCACGCATGCTGTTATTTCCACTATTCTCTGATTTGCCATTGATGTTTACCTGAAGCTGGATAGGAATGGTGCTGATGTTATCCATACCATAGCCATCACCAAAGAAATCACGGAGAGGAATACAAAATTCATAGACCGAACTCTGGTTACTCACCTTATTGGCAAAACTTATTTTGTTTTCTGTTTCTGTATTCGAAATAATAGTATCCTGACTAAATATGAAACCTTTGAGTAAAGCTATTTCTTTAGGCATCATTCTTTCTCTCATCCCTGATCTGTCAGCCAATCTCTCTGTTGGTCTTGCACCCGGATTAAAGTCGGGTTTCTTTCCCTTATCACCTTTTTTAGGTGACATACCATCCTTTTTCTCAGGAAAAAGAATAGTTGCTGTAATTTTTTGTTTGGTCTTTAGCTTGAACCGAAGTTTAAATCCGGCTTGCATAAGTTGCTTCTGCATGGCCTCATCATTTGTTTTTAGTATTATATACAAGTTGCGGTCATCGTTCCGAAATTCGTAATTTACTCTGGAATCGGAGTTGTAAAAACGAGGAAGTGATACCCAATCTGCGGCATCACCATCAATGACTATTTGATGCGCTTGCCACTTAGATGCGCATAACTGAGCAGAAGCATTTGTAAAAAGGCTCAAAATACCTAGTAGGATTAGTTGAATAATTCGTTTCATTTTGATTTATTGATAAGTTATTGGTATATGCGTATCGACAATTTATTTATGTAGTTATGTACGTGTTAAGTTTCATTTCTACACAACCATTCAGGTCGTTTGTTGTTATTTTTATTGAACTAAAACCTCCTGAGAAGGGAAAATAACGCCTCTGGAATTTATTTTCCTCATTCAGAGAACCAAAAAACATTTTTATGCGTAATTTTGTGACAAATGTAGTTGAGTTTTAGTTAGCATTTAACGCGGATTTTGTATTTTACAGTAATTTATCCAAAACAAGCTCGCATTCATTTTTTTATACAAAATTTTTATCCAATGAGACAACTACCTCCACAGTCTAATCCTTCCTTTGGTTTTGCCAATACTCCTTTTGGCGAATGTTGCATTGCTTTCTCTGATGATGGAATTTGCGCCCTTATTTTCCCTGAAACCAGAGAAGGTGCTTATGCCGATTTAGAAAATCGTTTCCCCGAAACCGATTTTCAACAAAACGACGAGAAAGCAGCACGCTTTGTCCGAAGAATTTTTGAAAAAGGAGAGACACTTACATTGAACCCTATCGGTACAGATTTTCAGCTTTCTATCTGGCATGCTTTGCAGCGCATTCCTTTGGGTAAGACCAGCACTTATGCTGAGATTGCCGAATTTATCGGTCGCCCTAAAGCCGTACGTGCCGTGGGTACAGCTATTGGCGCCAATCCCATAGCTTTTTTAATTCCCTGTCACCGTGTTCTTCGTACCGATGGTGGACTTGGTGGTTTCCGTTGGGGGTTAGAATGCAAGAAAAAAATGTTAGCCTGGGAAAAAAAGTAAAGACCTTAGCAATTCTCAATTGATAATTCATAGTTTATAATTGAATGATTACGTGTTTGTCTGTATCCTCTCCATTATGGTATGCGTTTAGGTAAGTTTCATTCAATTATTTAAATTGTTTGTCTCATTTTATCTCCCAAATGACTCAATCCTTCCTGTTATTGGAGCAAAACTTGTCATTTCCATTCATTTCCTGTGTTCTATTCCGTTATTATTATCCAACATCTTTCTATTTGTTGGTAATAAAGCTCTTCTGTGGTATTACAATGTTTCATTCTTATCCTACAATAACATATTCTTATCCTACAAAATGATATTCCTTGTAAGTATTTCCATTTTTCCTATGGGAAATAGTATGTTTTCTATAGGAAATAATGTAATTTCTATCAGAAATTAATTATTATAGAGGAGAAATGAAATATTGTCAATAGGAAATAGTATGTTATCTATAAATAATAAGTTATTATATATGGGTAATAAAATATTATTAATGGTAAATATATAATTATCAATAAAAAATATTATATTTGCCATCAGAAATATTCTGTTTCTAATGGTAAATGTATGAATACGTATAAAGAAAACTATTTTGTAGGATAAGAATGATGCATTGTAAAACTACAAAAATGTTTTATATTGTAACAATAAGGCATTCATTATCAACAGAAATAAAATAATGATACAGATTCCCGATTTGTAATAGTTGAATAAACAATTGTATGTAACTGCCAGTTTATAACTGCTATACAATGGCTGGGTACTGTATGACACAATGATTATTTATTATAAAGACAACGATATGGAAAAAGCTATTGTATCAAAAACCTTCTCAGCAAAGAAATATAAGGATTTAAAATTGCTTGGAAAAGCAAGTTTTATATTGGAGCAGATGACTGATAATGCCAATTTCCCCGATATTCAGGCAAAACTGGATGAATTACAGATTAAAATTAAAACTTATGAGACTTCCATTATCGATTCTAATCAGGGAGGTAGGTATACAACGGTTGTTAAGGGTGAAAGCCGACGTGATTTGGAAGCTTGTCTGCAAGAGTTGGCTACTTATGTGCAGCTAACGAGTAAAGGGGATGCCATAGTTATAAGTAGCGCCGGTTTTGATACGCACAAAAAAGCGGCTAGGGTAGGGGCGCTTGACAGACCGCAGAGTGTCACACTGAAAGCCGGAGCTTCTAAGGGTAGTGTTTGGTTGAGTTGCGATGTGGTGAATAAAGCACTTTTTTATATGTTCGAATATTGTACAGCACCATTGACGGATGATAGTGTGTGGATACAACTTACCGGTTCCAAACGAAAAATACTGATAGAAGGACTTACCAGCGGACAGGAATATTGCTTCCGGGTGGCTGCGGCACGTACTCATCCTTTGCGCATATGGAGTGATCCTATACGAAGTCATGTGATTTAAGGGGAGTTGGAATGTATGAGGATGTTGGTTTTGTGCGTTGGCGTTTTAAAACCCTGAAAGGGTTTAATTTGAACAACCGTGGGTGAAACCCACGGAAAAACAACATTCAACAAAGTCAACCCCAAAGTGGGTTGAACATAGAAGGATGTTAGGTGTATGCGTAAAAAAAAACAGATAAACAAAAATATTATGAAAGGAATAAATAAATTAGTATTGATTTTACTTATTATCGGAAGCCAAATTAATTTTATTAAAGCACAAATTAGACTTTCCGAAAAAGATTTCAACAAACAAGAAGATGATTCTTTGATTAATGTAATTCTAAAAATGAACAGAGAGCGCGAATTACATAAAGACAACAAAGATTCTGCATGGATTAATGATTTGAATGGTCATACAGTTTGGGATTCAAGGACAAAATCTAAAGAAGGGAAACAAGTAATCATTATAGATTCTATTACAAATAATTATTATGTATTAGACTCGACACATACGATAATAACAGCATACAACAATTCAAAAAAAATCATTTGGAAGACGAATCCACGTAAGGACAATCATCTTCCTGAATATAGACATCCAAATCCTGTTATAAATTATTACCAAATAGGAGAATTTTCAAATAATAGATTTGAAAATCTAATCAAGAAAGGTGAAAAGGTAATATCTATTGGTTATTCAAACTCGCAGTTCGGTTTGTTAGTTTTGAAAACAGGTAAATTTATTTTTGAGGGTCAAGATTAAGAACTTCAAACAGGTTGACTAATACAAACAAACGCTTAGTGTAGAAACTAAATTCGGAACAAACTAAATGAAAACGCCTAACGCCTAACACACGTCTCGGTCGTTATTCAACCACTTCGTGATTGGGATCATAGTTCATTCTTATCCGTCCCGATATATCGGGACGGTTATTTACATTTAGCCACTCCGTGGCAAAGATTTCAAACTGATGAATATTTTCATAAAATAGTTAATTGTAAGGATATAATATGTATATTTGTCGGAACTAATTATAAAGAATTCAGAATTTTTTTTCAAACTAATATCACATTAATCAATTAAACTTTTAAACAAATGGAATCAATTCCTTTTATTCTTATCGGAGTGTTTATTCTGGTAGTTATTGTCTCCGGCTTTGTTACCGTTAATCAGGGTAGCGTGGCTGTTATTACTGTTTTCGGTAAGTATCGTCGTATAATGCCTCCGGGCTTGAACTTCAAAATTCCTTTTATTGAAATGGTGTACAAACGCATCAGTATTCAAAACCGTTCGGCTGAACTGGAATTTCAGGCTGTGTCGCAAGATCAGGCCAATGTGTATTTTAAAGCCATGTTACTTTACGCTGTTTTTAATCAGGCTGACGAAACAATTAAAAATGTAGCCTTTAAATTTGTGGATGAACGTAGCTTTATGCAAGCTTTGATCCGTACCATCGAAGGTACTATCCGTAGTTTTGTGGCTACTAAAAAACAAGCTGAAATTCTTGGACTTCGTACCGAGATTATTCAGGAAGTGAAGAAACATTTGGATGACACATTAGAACAATGGGGTTTTCATATGATTGATATCCAGTTGAACGATATTACGTTTGATGAAGAGATCATTAAATCTATGTCGCGTGTGGTGGCTTCGAACAATTTGAAAGCTGCTGCTGAAAATGAAGGACAAGCATTGTTGATTACCCGTACCAAAGCTGCCGAAGCTGAAGGTAATGCCATTAAAATTTCTGCCCTGGCTGAGAAAGAAGCTGCTCAACAACGTGGACAAGGTATTGCTTTGTTCCGTGAGGAAGTGGCCAAAGGTATGGCACAAGCTGCTAAAGAAATGACGGATGCCGATTTGGATGCTTCTTTCTTACTTTTCAGTATGTGGACCGAAGCTATTAAACATTTTGGTGAAACTGGTAAGGGTAATGTTATCTTCCTTGATGGTTCTACCGACGGTATGAATAAAACAGTAAGCCAAATGATGGGTATGATGAAGATGAGCGAAAAGGCTGAATAATATTTTTACTTTTAAATAGCAAGAGGGTGTCCCAAAAGGTCATCCTCTTGTTGTTTAGTGTAAGAAAGAAAAGAAATCTGTTGACTTTAAATTGAAAAAGCATCTTTCCTCCAAAAATATTTCTTCTCTCGTGTGATTTTTAATCTGTTTTTCCGACTAATACTTTAAAATTAAAAACTTCAGAATGTATTTCTCAACTAAAACGCTATTCGAAACGTTGAATGCATTAGTTATTTATCAATCTTGTTTTTAAATTGAACCTTTTGTGTAAAGGTATGCAACTACAATAGCTAATAGTGCTTTTTAAACGACGCTTTTATCGTTTGAAAGTCTTGCTGTTATATTTCCGATAAGGTTAAATAACATTAATTTAAAATCTATCTTGTATAGTATAATTATCTAATATAAAATGTATTAAATAAAATTAAATTAATTTATTTCATGATAATACAGTACTATGTATTGCATAGTACTGTAAAACCAATTATATTTGTACCGTGATTCAAGTATATCATTTCCACAATTATAAAACTAATTTCAACTATAAACTCATTAATCTATCAAAAAATGAAAAAACTAATTTTATCAGCTTTCTTTGCCCTTTTAGGGATATCGTTAATGGCACAAGCGCCCGTTAATATTAAATTAAACCTTGAAAAAGGTAAAATGTACACGGTTAAAAATATCAGTAAACAAACTATGCAAATTGATGCTGGCGGACAACAGTTTAACATGGATATTTCTACCAGTTCAGTTGTTAGTTATAAGGTTCTTAAGCAGGAAAATGATGTTATGGATATTGAATTAAAATTCGATACAATTGCTTCTAAAACCACTTCTCCTATGGGTAATAAGGAAACCAATTCCGCTAAACCTGCCGGCAATGACCCTTTGGAGAAAATAATGAATAAATTTAGCAGCAATAAAATCATTGCTAAAATTTCGACTTCCGGTAAATTTGTTGAGTTCGTAAATTATGGAAAGTTTAAAGACAACGTTCTGTTTGTATTGGATTCGATACCTGCAACAAAAAGAGATCAGGCAAAAGGTATGGCTGATGCATTATTACAGGAATCGGCTATCAGAACGCTTGTAGAACCGCTATTTGCGTATTTGCCCGAAAAAGCTGTAAAAATTGGTGATACATGGGAAACAACCTACTCGCTGACATCAAACAATGTTTCTATGTTATCGCTTAATACGTTTACCCTAAAAGGTGTGGAAAAGAATGTGGCCACTATATCAGGCAAATCAGAAATAGAATCTTTACCTTCCACCGACCCTAATGCTCAAATGGTGCAGGCATTAAAAGGGACTATGACTTCTGATGGTACGCTGGATTTAAAAACCGGACAAGTGTTGAAAAATACATCCAAAGGAAATATCGAAGGAACTATGACTATGAAAAGTAATAACGCAGAGATGAAAATTAAGCTGGATTCTCAGTCTGAAACATTCATGCTAAAATAGTATTTGGAATTAATTCTCAATAATTTATATAAATGATGAATAAAATTCTCATTGCCTTGTTATGCCTTGTTGCCGTGAACGTGAATGCGCGACAAGTTATAACAGGTAATCTTACCGACAAAGAAACAACAAAGCCTGTGGTTGGAGCAAGTGTGGAGTTACTACAATTGCCGGATAGTAGTGCCGTTGAAATGACGAAAACTAACTCAGAAGGGCTTTTTATGTTTTACAGAGCCGATACAGTTAAAACGTTCTGCGTAAGAGTAAAGCATTTGGCTTATAAAACCACATTATTGCCGGTCAATAAAAAGAAAGGCATGATTAATAGTATGGGTGCTATAGCTGTAGAGCCAATGACATTCAGCTTCAAAGAAATTGTGGTGAATGGAACAAGAGTAAAAGTTACCGAGTTAGGCGACAGAACTATTTATGGAATACCTGATGGAATTAGAAAAACATCGACCGATGGACTTGATGTAATAAGGAAAGTGCCTTCCGTGCAGGTTGATTATCTCAATGAGAATATTACTGTCAATGGAAAAACAAATGTCAGAATTGAAGTTGACGGTGTTACCCGTGACAAGGAATATCTGAAAAGGCTTCACCCATCGCAAATTGACAAGATGGAAGTAATTACCAGCCCTTCGGGTAAGTATGATGCTGATGTGGATGCGGTAATCAATATTGTGACTAATCCCGCCATGAAGTATGGTCTGAAAGGTACGGTAGCTGCGATGGCATTACCTGTTGGTTCGGATAGATATATGGGCAGGGGGGCTGCCAGTCTGGATTATGGTTTGGAAAAAATATCGTATTACGTGGCTGCCACCGGTATGCTTCAAAATTTCGATATTAAGACTGATATGAACCGTACTGCAGGAATAAACCAATTGCAGCGGAATAATGACCTGCTAATGAACGGCAATAATAGAAATGTCAACGTTGGTATAATTTACGATCCTAATGAATTCAATAATTTGAATCTGAATGTGTCGTATAATGGTAATGGATCTAAGAATAACTCCGATGCATGGAGCTACAATAGTTCCAATAGTCTCGTGAACAGCATCTCCAGAACTCTGAGTAATGCGAAGACGAATAATGACGGACTGACTTCATCGCTCTTTTATAAGCATAAGTTTGATAAAAAGACTCAGCATGGTTACGAAGTGGAGATAAACTATTTCAACAGTTTGAATAATACCTCATCAACCGATTATCAGAACAGTAATTTTAGTCCGATTGATACTTCCCGGATTTTCACCAGTGCATGGTTAAATGAAAAAAGTAAGACTAAGACACAGACTCTTTCGGGGCAGGCTAACTATACCTTACCGTTCGATAGTGTTAACTCCTTTAATGCGGGTGTGAGTGGAAATTACAATAAGTACAGTATTGATAATACAAGCTCTCTTTCTCAGGCTCCTAATCTGGACTATTCTGATTTGAGACTTGGTGGTTATGCCGAATTGTCACGTAATTTTAAAAAGGGTAGTATCAAGATTGGTTCACGGTTTGAAACATCACATGTGGTAATTAACTCGTCGACTAAAAGCGATTATTTTTCTCCACTGCCTTATGCAAATTTTTCGCTTAAGTTTAATGGCAACAACAGCATCAAACTTGCTTATTCAAGAAGAGTGATAAGACCTGCTGCCGGACAACTTAATCCGTTTGAGAGTAAGGTAGATAGTCAAACAGTCAGTCGTGGTAACCCTGATTTGAAACCGGCGTATCGTGATAATTTCCAGTTTACTTACAATGTAAAAGTTGCTATAAAGCAAATCACTATCAATCTGGCTCCCCAGTTGTTTTACGAGTATAAAACAGGACTTATTCAAACAATAATTAGTCAGAAAGGGAATACTAACGTGTTTGAAAGTGCGCCAGCCAATGTCTCTAATGGTAACGAAACGGGAGCTGCTTTATCGGTAAATTCGCAAATAGGCAAGGTGATGTTTAATTCTAATTTCAGATACTCGTTTAATCACATTAATAGTTATCTGGATCAGATCACAGCAACCAATCAACGAAGCTGGAACTGGAACTCATTTGTTATGGCTCCCTTACCATTGGATCTGAAGTTTCTTTCATACTTCCAGTTAAGCGGACCTGTGTTGGATGGACAAACAGAAACAAAGATGTCTCCATTTTATCTTGTGGGTCTTATGAAACAGTTTAAAAATAACAGTTCGCTGACTCTGCTGTCATTTAATCCTTTTGCACGTAATTTTTTTGATAGCAAGGCAACGCTGCGGAATAGTACAATTTATCAGGTAACAGATACTTATATGAAGTCGCAAGTGGCTTTTGCAGTAGCCTATAGTTATAATTTTAAAATTGGAAAAACCGTAGACAAACAAAAACATAATGTTGAGCAACAGATTGAAGAGGGTGGATTAAAGCTGCCTAGTTTCTAATCTTTGTTGATAGCAGAGCCGGATGACCACGCTTTCAACCCGGGCTAGAAGATAAAAGAGGCTGTTTCCTATTGGAAACAGCCTCTTTTGTTCAACTAATGTCACGTCTTTTAGGATTACTGCTTAACCAGATTCAAAAAGAAAACATCGTTTTCGCGAATGTTCATTTCCCTCGAAAACAGACCATTTGCTTTTACTGTCACCTTTTCTTTTGAAACAGCCGAACCGTCATTTTGTTTCTTTATTTGTTCAACCTGCTGTTTGCTAAGTTGGTTTGGTTTGTTCATTGACAGATAGGTGGAATAGGCATCGTTTACCTTATAACCTACTTTGTATACTTCAAGTATGTAGTTTCCGGCAGGAATACCAGATAGGTTCACCTTTACTTTTCCTTTCGGTCTGGCCGGTAAATCACGTACGTAATAAACCTGATTGTTGACCGAATCGCCCGGATGTGTATTGGTAAAATCCCATAATAGCACCTGAACATTCCCTTTTGCATTTTTGCAGGCCCATGAAGTAGAATCGGTATTTATCAATTCGGTATTGCCCAGTTTATTCATGTACTTGAAAGAGTAAAAAGCAGGTTTGTTGATGCCTTGCGTATTCAACAATCCAAATCCACCGTGGAAGGGAGTAAATCGGGGTCCGGCTTCTTCAAAAATATCAGTAAATACCCAGTAGGACATTGAGTTTGCAGCACTGCCAACTTGTTTGATTTTTTGCAATACATAAGCTGCCTGATGGTAGCTATCGTGAATCGGGTCGGAAGGAGTGTAAGATGAACTCCATTCGGTATAATGAAGTGGCAAATTTGGCATTGGTGAATTCGTAATTTGTTTACGTGAATTTAAAATGTCACCACTTACACCCATTGGGCTTTTGTCGAGAATAGTTCCTGTTGTGCCATATTCATCCAGATAACCTTGTTTCACCCCATAGGTATGTGTACTTACAAAATCAAGCGGAAGTTGGTTCTTACTACAGAAGTTTATCATTTCAGGTACCCATGCTGCACCGGCAGTAGCTGGACCACCCACACGATATTCGTTGTTTACCGCTTTAATAGCTTTTACGCTGTATCTGTATAACTTGAAATATTCTTCTTGTGTCCCCGACCAGAAACCGTTTAAATTAGGCTCGTTCCACACTTCAAAGTACCAGGTTTTTACTTCGTTTGCTCCATAACGTTCGGTAAAGTGGAGTGTAAGATTCCGGATTAATTCTCCCCATTTATCATAATCTTTAGGAGGTGTAACATTTCCTCTCCACCAGAAAATACTTTGAGATCCACTGGCTAATGCACCCGGCATAAATCCTAATTCAACAAATGGTTTAATTCCGATTTTTTGCAGATAATCGAATAATACATCAATGTACTGATAATTGTATTCCGGTTTTCCATTTTTATCTTCGTGGTAAACCCCCATGTCGTCGGTAAGTAATCCGTGCATACGAATATATTTAAAATCGCACTCTTTTTTGACGTAGGTCAGCTGTTGTTGCCAGTCGGCGCGTAAACCTTCATTAGCCCGACCTGCTCCAATACATTCTTTAAACATTGTGTTGAAAGGCCCTTTGACTTTGTTGTAGTTGATACTGATGATCCGTTCCCTGGATGCAATTTCGTTACCGGAGCTGCTTTGTGCCAATACGGATAATGATAAGAAGCTAATCAATACGGTTAGTGTTGCGAGTTTTGTTTTCATATTGTGTGATTATAAATTTAAGAATCAGTTGGAAAAGCAATTTTGTACGGTAGAAATATGTTTCAATGGATGGAACTGTAGTGCTATTGACTTTTATTCTTCGCACCATCTCCGGGTTATATCGACAAATGCATCAATGCGTCTGTCGCGAAAGAAAGGCCACATCCGGCGAACTGTTTCAGTACGTGATAAGTCTATTTCTGCAATTATATTTTCGTCTTTATCATTTGCAGCATGTGCCAGCATCTCGCCTTGTGGTCCTGCAATAAAGCTATTGCCCCAAAACTGAATGCCATTGGTCACTCCCGAAGGATCGGGTTCGTAACCTGTGCGATTACATGAAATAACATGAAGCCCGTTAGCAACAGCGTGTGCCCGTTGTGAAATCATCCATGCATCAGTCTGACGCTGTTTTTCCTTGTCATCATCCGTACTTTCCCAACCAATAGCGGTGGGGTAAATTAATACTTCTGCACCTGCCATGGTCATAAGACGTGCCGCTTCGGGATACCATTGATCCCAGCAAACCAATACGCCCAGTTTTCCAACTGAAGTCTGGATAGGTTCAAAACCTAAATCTCCGGGTGTAAAATAAAATTTTTCGTAATAAGCCGGATCGTCTGGAATATGCATTTTACGGTATTTTCCGGCAATTGTTCCATTTTTTTCAATCACTACGGCTGTATTGTGATGCAATCCTGCTGCGCGTTTTTCAAACAACGAAAGAACAAGTACCACACCCAGTTCTTTAGCCAGCTTTCCAAACGATTCGGTAGAAGGACCGGGAATAGTTTCCGCTTGTTCAAAAACCGAAGGATCTTCCGTTTGGCAGAAATATAAACCATTGTGTAACTCCGGCAAAACGATGAGTTCAGCACCCTGCTCAGCACATATGCGTATATTGTTTTCCAACTTTGCTATGTTCTCTACCCGGCTTGCTGTGTTGGATTGTTGGACTAAAGCTATTTTCATATGACCCCTCCTAACCTCCCCTGAAGGGGCGGAATTAAGTTAGTATTGTTTTGTAAATCTCAAATTGCAAATATCCGAAGGCTCTTGTTCCCCTTTAGGGGTTAGGGGTCACTTTGGATACTGCATCGTTACACAATGCAACGAACCATGTTGTTTAATTAGTGGCATGCAATTGATTCCCACTATTTCCCTGTCGGGGAAAGCTTTTTGCAACTGTTCTTTTGCAATTTCGTCTTTTGGTGAATTGTATGTTGGCATTAGAACAGCCCCGTTTATAATCAGAAAGTTGGCGTATGTTGCCGGAAGCCGTTCGTCATCTTCGTAAACTTCATCAGCCATTGGAAGCGGAATGAGTCTGAAATACCTATCATCAGATGTTTTAAATTTGCGAAGTTCTTTCTTCATCTTTTTCAACTCATCATAATGCTCATCATTTTCATCATCACATTTTATGTATGCAATAGTACTTCTGTCGCAAAGTCGTGCCAACGTATCTACATGACTATCGGTATCATCACCTGCTAAATATCCATGATTCAGCCAGAGTACCTGCTTTAAACCAAAGTATTCTTTCAACTTCGCTTCCACATGCTCTTCGGATAAATTGTTGCGGTTATCTGAAAGCAAGCATTCAGCTGTTGTCAAAATGGTTCCTTCACCATCAGATTCGATGCTTCCGCCCTCCAACACAAAATCATAACAGTTTTTATGACCTGCATCACCGAAAATTCCCGCCATATAAAGTTTTCTGGTAATCAGATTGTCGTGATTAGCGGCAAACTTCATTCCCCAACCATTAAAGGTGAAATCGTAAACAACGGGTTTGCCATCTTCCAGAACAGTTATGCCACCATGGTCGCGTGCCCAGGTGTCGTTGGTTGGCATTTCGGCAAACGTAACCTTATCAAAATCGATGTCTCCAAGAAGTTTTTCCACTTCATCGGTATCAGTACAAACAATCAACAGGTTTTCGTGTTTTATTATCTCACGGGCAATATTGACAAAACATTCGTTTACTTCGTCGAGCATGTGCGCCCAATCGGTTCCGGCATGTGGCCACGTAAGTTGAACAAATTGTTGTTCAGCCCATTCGGCAGGTAATACTTTAGTTTTATATGAATTCATTAATTATAAGAAGAAGCTTGTTTTTTATCTGCTACAAAAATACAAAAAAACCATCATTTCTAACCGTACTAACAAAAAGTCACCACATGAGCGAAAAATTGCTGTGTTTTGAGTACTTTTGTGCTCCAAAAAAATAATGAAATGAAAGATATTGTAATATTATATTCAGGAGGAATGGATAGTTCGGTGGCTCTATACCAATATGCTGACCGAATCCGCCGGGCATTGACCTTTAATTATGGGTCGAAACATAATTTGCGCGAGATTGAATATGCTAACAGAAATTGTGAGGCTCTTGGCATAGAACATCATGTAATTGAACTGGATATGAATAAAATGGGATTCGTATCTGATTTGTTACAATCCGGAGGTGATATTCCAAACGGTCATTACGAAGATCAAAACATGATTAAAACGGTGGTTCCTTTTCGTAATGGGATTATGTTGAGCATCGCTGCCGGTATTGCTGAAAGTATAGGTTGTGATAAATTGATGATTTCGAATCATGCAGGCGATCACGCCATTTATCCTGATTGTCGCGAAGAATTTATTCAGACAATGAGTAAAGCCATAAGTCTTGGAACGTATAATCATTGCGAGATTTTAGCGCCTTACACCAACCTTTCTAAACGAGAAATAGCTTTGATAGGAAAAGAAATCGGTGTGCCGTTCGAAAACACCTATTCTTGTTATAACGGTCATGAAGTTCATTGTGGTACCTGCGGAACCTGTACCGAACGAAAAGAAGGGCTGGCCGGTTTTGATCCGACGGTTTATGAAAAGTAACTGTCATAGTCGGAAGTCGGTAGAAAGTAGTAAAAAGTAAGATATTCATTTTTCTATCTCCTCAAAAACAACTATTTTTGTATCAACGTATAATTATTCAGAATTTAAACTTTATCATTCAAAGAAAATGGGAAAAGTATTGATTATCGGCGCCGGAGGCGTGGGAACTGTTGTGGTAAACAAAGTGGCTCAAAATCCGGATGTGTTTACTGAAATCATGTTGGCAAGTCGCACCAAATCAAAATGCGATATCATTGCTGCAGACGTAAAAAAACGTTTTGGCATAGAAGTAAAAACGGCACAGGTGGATGCCGACAATGTCCCTGAATTAGTAGCATTGCTCAATGCATATAAACCGGAATTGCTTATTAATGTGGCACTTCCATATCAGGATTTGACAATAATGGATGCTTGTCTGGAAGCGGGAGTTAATTACCTTGATACGGCTAATTATGAACCTAAAGACGAAGCTCATTTCGAATACAGCTGGCAATGGGCATACAAAGATAGATTTGAAAAAGCAGGTCTGACAGCTATTCTTGGTTGCGGATTTGACCCGGGAGTTACCAGTATTTATACGGCTTATGCAGCTAAACATCATTTCGATGAAATTCAATACCTGGATATTGTGGATTGTAATGCTGGAGATCACCATAAAGCTTTTGCAACTAATTTTAATCCGGAAATTAATATCCGTGAAGTAACTCAACGAGGTAAATACTGGGAAAACGGACAATGGGTGGAAACCGAACCACACGAAATTCACATGCCGCTGAATTACCCTGAAGTTGGTCCTAAAGAATCGTATGTTATTTATCATGAGGAGCTGGAATCATTGGTAAAAAACTATCCAACTATCAAACGTGCCCGTTTCTGGATGACTTTCGGACAGGAATACCTGACACACTTGCGTGTTATTCAGAATATCGGTATGGCTCGCATTGACGAAGTGGAATACAACGGACAAAAGATTGTTCCTATTCAGTTTCTGAAAGCAGTTCTTCCTAATCCGGGTGATCTGGGCGAAAACTATACCGGACAAACTTCGATTGGTTGTCGTATCAAAGGATTGAAAGATGGAAAAGAAACCACCTATTACGTGTACAACAATTGCAGTCACGAAGCAGCTTACAAAGAAACCGGCGCACAGGGTGTAAGTTACACTACCGGTGTTCCTGCCATGATTGGTGCTATGATGTTCTTCAAAGGCGAATGGCGCAAAACAGGTGTTTACAATGTGGAAGAATTCAATCCCGATCCGTTTATGGAACAATTGAATAAACAAGGACTTCCCTGGCATGAATTGCATGACATCAATTTGGAATTGTAAAATTCATATTTTTTTATTTGTAGAGACGCAATGCATTGCGTCTCTACGTGTTTCATATCATCACGCCGGATTGTTTAAAAATCATTATCTTTGTAATAATTTAAAAACAATCCGAATGAATAAATTATTGATTTTGTTTTTTATTCTGTTTTCAAGAAATCTAAATGCTCAAGTTGAAAATAGGCCTATAGCAGAAGATACAATAGTTTATACAATTGTAGATACAGCACCTAAGTTTCCTAAAGGTAAAGCTGCAATGTTTAAATTTATTTATTCTAAAATTAATTATCAAAGAGTATTTGAGAATGATGTCTTTGGGAAAATATTTGTGCAGTTTGTTGTAGAAAAAGATGGAAATCTTTCTAATATTAAAATTACGCGAAGTTTAGATCCTTTTTGTGACAAAGAGGCAATGAGAATTGTCAAGATAATGCCAAAATGGAAACCTGGAAAGTTGAAAAATAAAAATGTAAGAACTAAAATTGAAATTCCAATCATAATTAAATTCTATTAGTCAAATAAAATGGATTGCTCTAATATACCTTCCCCATGTTACGTTCTCGACGAAACAGCTTTTCGTAAAAATTTGGAACTTATCCGTTCGGTAAAAGAGCGGGCAGGAGTGGAAATCATACTTGCTTTTAAAGCCTTTGCCATGTGGAGTGCTTTCCCCATTGTGCGCGAATATATTCCGTATTCTACGGCCAGTTCATTAGCCGAAGCCCGGTTGGCTTACGAGGAAATGGGAAGCAAGGCACATACTTACGGACCTGCTTACACCGACAGGGAGTTTCCGGAAATCATGCGTTGCAGTAGTCATATCACGTTTAACTCCTTGCAGCAATTTGAGCGTTTTTATCCACAAACTCAGTTCGAAAACATTTCGTGCGGATTGCGCATTAACCCTGAATTCTCGGATGTGGAAACGGATTTGTACAATCCCTGTGCACCCGGTTCACGACTTGGCGTGGTGGAGGAATTGTTAGGTGATAAACTTCCCGAAGGAGTAGAAGGTTTACATTTTCATACACTTTGCGAATCGACCTCGTTTGATTTGGAAAGAACATTGGCAGTGATAGAAGAAAAGTTCGGAAAATTCTTTTCGCAGATTAAGTGGTTGAATATGGGTGGCGGACATCTCATGACCAAAGAAGGGTATGATACTGAACATTTGATTTTGCTGTTGAAAACATTCAATGCGAAATATCCACATTTACAACTGATTCTGGAGCCCGGAAGTGCTTTTGCATGGAGAACCGGCGTATTGATTTCGAGCGTTGTGGATATTGTGGAGAATAAAGGAATCAAAACAGCGATGCTCGATGTGTCGTTTGCCTGCCACATGCCCGATTGCCTCGAAATGCCATATAAACCGAGCATTGTTGGAGCAACGGATGCTATAGAAGGTAAACCTACTTACCGCATGGGTGGAAACAGTTGCTTGTCGGGTGATTATTTTGGCGACTGGTCGTTTGATCAGGAACTGAAGATTGGCGACCGAATTGTTTTCGAAGATATGATTCATTATACTATGGTAAAAACCACCATGTTCAACGGTGTTTCGCATCCTGGCATTGGTATCTGGACAACCAGGAATGAGTTTAAAATGATTCGTGAATTTGGTTACGAAGATTATAAAAACAGAATGTCGTAAATTAATTCATAATTCATAATGCACAATTCATAATTTGAAGATAAATTGATTGGTAATCAGATTATTTTGTACTTTTGTACAATATGGAGAATAAGACTTGTAACTCGTAACCATATACTTGTAACCAGTAACTAATACTAATCTCTAAAATCAAATTACAATGGAAAATCTACAACAATTCGTTGGTGTTCTTGGTTGGTTCATTCCTTTGATTGTTATTTGCGCACTTTGGGATGCCGTTTGGAAACTTATTGGCATGTGGCGGGCAGGTCGTAATAATGAACTTGTCTGGTTTATCTGCATTGCTATTTTCAATACTCTGGGTATTTTACCCATTATTTACATTCTAATGGATAATAATAAATCTGACAAGGAAGAAAAATCAGACGAATCACCAAAAGAAAAAACTAATTTACTTTAAAAGCAATATATGTCTTTCGACTCTTTAGGATTATCTCCGGCTTTATTAAAAACGCTTGCTGATAAAAATTTCTCTCAGTCTTATCCCATCCAGCAAGAAGCCATTCCTGCCATTCTAAAGAAGCGTGATGTATTGGGTATTGCCAAAACCGGATCCGGAAAAACTGCCGGTTATGTATTGCCGATTCTGATGAATCTGCAAGGAAAACTTCAGACTAAAAACAGGCATGTCAATGTGTTGGTGTTAGTTCCTACACGCGAACTGGCTATGCAGGTAAGTGAGATTTTTATTACTTTTGGGGCAGCAATGGATGAACGTCCCAAGACTTTGGCTGTTTTTGGAGGGGTTTCTATTAATCCGCAAATGATGGCTCTTCAGGGAGTCAATATATTAGTAGCTACGCCGGGAAGGTTGCTGGAGCTGGTTGATTCGAAAGCGGTACATTTAGCTGAAATTGAAACTTTGGTGCTTGACGAAGCCGATAAAATGTTGAATATGGGCTTCCGGGAGGAAATGAGTCTTATCTTTAAACTTTTGCCAAAGAAACGCCAAAACCTTTTGTTCTCGGCAACGTTGAATGATGATGTAACGAGGATTAATCAAATTATTTTGCAAAATCCGGTCATCATAAAGATTGATGAGGAAGTTGATACGATTGATTTAATTTCTCAGTTAGGCTATTTTGTATCAGAGGAAAAAAAAGGACCGCTGTTGCGTTACCTGATTAAAACCAACGATATGAAGCAGGTGTTGGTCTTTACGTCGTCGGTTTACAAAGCCGATAATGTGGCCGATAAGCTTCGCAAGAATGGCGTAAAAGCAACGGCTATTCACAGTAAAAAAAGTCAGGGAGCCAGAACGGAAGCATTGAGTAAATTTAAATCGGGTGAAATTAGGGTGTTAGTTGCTACCGACTTGATTTCACGTGGTATCGATATTCAGTTTTTGCCCTATGTCATCAATTACGAATTGCCCCGTTCGCCCAAAGATTATATTCATCGTATCGGACGAACCGGAAGGGCAGAATCATCGGGTGAAGCAATTTCACTTGTCTCGCCCGAAGAGCAACACCACTTTCGGGTAATTCAGAAAAAGATGGGTAAATGGGTAACCATGATTGATAGTGAAAATATTGATTTGCAGGGATTTTAAATCAATGCATAATTGATAATTGAAAAGAATGAAGCTTTAATCTAAATGTCTGAACATAAATTCTTGTAACTCGTAACTAACTCCTCGTAACTAACTAATATCATGAAATTTCTGGGAAATATTATTTGGCTGGTCTTCGGTGGAATTATTATTTCTGCTGAATACCTTATTTCGAGTATACTTTTGATGGTAACTATTATTGGCATTCCATTCGGACTTCAGACATTGAAACTTGCGATGCTTGCACTATGGCCTTTTGGGGCTGAAATAAGACATAAGCCGGGTAATCCTGGCTGTATATCAACGATAATGAATATTATATGGATTTTTATTGGTGGTATCTGGATTGCAATTACACATCTTGTCTTTGGTCTTTTATTTGCCATTACCATTATCGGAATTCCGTTTGCTTTGCAACATTTTAAACTAGCCGGGCTGGCATTGACACCGTTTGGGAGAGAAATAAGATAAAAGGAAAAGCCCGTAAATCTTATTTTTTCAAACTTAACTTCATCAATTCATTTTCCTCTATCTGCCCGTTATCCTTCATAAACCGTATCACCTGAAGTGCTTTTGGCTCTTTGAATGGAATTTTCTTTACCAACGCATTCAGGGTTAGTTCTTCGGTAGATAATGTCTGATGAATAGCCAATCGAATTGTTTCAAAATCTTCATCGGTAAGCTGTGTTTCTTTCTTTTTAAGGCAAATATCGCATTTACCGCAGGGTTTACTGTCTTTCTCTCCAAAGTATGCAAGTAAAATTTGATTCCGGCAATTATTTTCTTCCCGGGCATAATCCAACACACTTTTCACCCGTGAAATATACCGTTCGCGGCGGTCGTCGTAGGCTTCTTTGCCCAGTACAACCCGCTCGGTGGCTTCACGTTCGCGCACAAAGGTGAGGTAAGGGGTTTTCTTTCGGGGAATGAACTGAATGACATGTTCTTTGGACAAAACTATCAATTGTTCATAAACCTGATCGCGTGTCCATTCCAATCGTTTAGCAATTGTATCTTCATTGATAGAAGCCAGATCGGTAAACAGTCCGGTGTAGGAGCGGAGCAGAATATGAATCAACCGATCTTGTTCGGGAGTTTGTTTCAGTTTGTATAAATCATCTTTCCCAACGGTAAACAGCACACGTGATGAACTGTCTTGTTCGTCGGTAAGCTCTATATATCCGGCTTGTTGCAGAATCTTCAGACAGCTGTACGTAATCAGAATAGGCAATTTGAATTTTGTGCAGAAATCACCAATGTCGAATGCAAAGACTTTATCCAACCCGGAGCCAACTCCCATTTGGAGGTAATTTCCCAACGCTTCGTACACTTTCAGTACCATTTCTTTCCCGGGAAAACTATCTGAAACGCGTTTCCGCATTTTTACAGCATCACCATTGTTGTAGAGCAATACAGCATAAGCTTTTTTCTCATCGCGTCCGGCACGACCGGCTTCCTGAAAGTACGCTTCCAGCGAATCGGGCAAATCCATGTGAATCACTGTGCGCACTTCGGCTTTATCTATCCCCATCCCAAAGGCATTGGTGGAAACAATTACCCGCGTTTCGCCCGATTTCCAACGAGATTGTTTGGCATCTTTCGTTTCGTTTTTTAGTCCGGCATGGAAGTTCTCGGCCGAAATGCCATTCAGGTTCAGAAAATCGGCAATCTCTTTGGTCCGTTTCCGGTTGCGGACATATACTACCGATGTTCCCGAAACACTGTTCAGTATTTTGAGCAGATTTTCATCTTTGTTTTCTACCGTGCGCACCACGTAAGCCAGATTAGAACGATGAAAACTTTTCTGAAAAACATTTGGTTCCCTGAAGTGCAGTTGTGCCTGAATGTCTTTTACCACTTCGGGGGTAGCAGTGGCGGTAAGTGCCAACACGGGAACATCGGGCAATAACTCCCGAATATCGGCTATGCGCAGATACGATGGACGGAAATCATATCCCCATTGAGATATACAGTGCGACTCATCTACGGCTATCATGCAAACTCTCGCCTGCTTTATTTTTTCCATAAAAACCGGAGTTGCCAATCGCTCAGGCGAAACATACAGAAATTTATAGGCTTCGAACACGGCATTGTCCAGCGTCGTCAGTATTTCATTATGTGTCATGCCGGAGAAAATGGCGGCAGCAGCAATTCCCCGTTTTTTCAGGTTTTCCACCTGATCTTTCATCAGGGCAATAAGCGGAGTAACCACTACACAAATACCTTCCATAGCCATAGTTGGCACCTGGAATGTCAATGATTTTCCACCACCCGTAGGCATCAAACCAAGCGTGTCTTTCCCCGAAGCGATACTTTGGATAATATCACCCTGCAAGGGCCGGAGTTGATCGTAGCCCCAGTATTGTTTCAGTATGTCGAGGTATTGTTGCATAAAGGTATTTTAGTGGGAGTAGGTTTTAGTGGGAGTACGACTAAAAGTCGTGCCCCCCACTTTGCTAAACAAGGAAACAAAAATACAAAGAAGATTTGGATTGTACTAAATGACACGAAAGTGGAATCCGGTTGAAATAGGATAAAAAAAAGAGGAAAACTTTTATTTTCCTCTTTTCACTTCGTTTTGATTAGCAAATTGTCTCGTCCAGTATTTCCTGAATGTCGCCGCCACAACCACCGCAGACTATTCCGGCCCCTGTTTCGTCGCATACAGAGTCTCCTGTAGTGAGCTTCTTTTCTTTAATTGCGTCTACAATGATAGACTTGCTTACATTGCTGCATGTACATATTATTGGATCTTCGGGCATGATTGAAATTTGTTGTTTTAATATTCTGATTTGTTCTATCGTGTTGAACTACCATAACAACAAAGAACTGGAAATGGTTTGCCCATGTTGGTACTTTTTCTAATAGTAAAGGAACTGGATCAGGAGTCAGTGTTTTGTTCTGTTGCGTTTTTGTCAGACTTCCGGTTTGAGTTTCGGATACTCTTCACATATTCGTTGAAGATGCCATAGAGCTTTTTCCAACCGTCAAATTCTTTCATTGCCGTTGCCAGCGTCAGGTAATTATGTATGGCATTTTCCAACTCTTTTCGTAAGCCACTGGCTGTACCCATAAGCCTGAGTTTTGAATTGGCATCTATTTGTTCCAACGACAATCTGTCAAAATCGAGAAAGGCTGCTTTCAATATTTCAAAGACTTCAGTCAGATGTACGCGTTCTATCTTTGCCTTGTTTTCGGGTTTGTCCAGTTTTTCTATCAACTTACCAAGCTCGGCTGTTTTTGTCCAATATTTATGTCGGCTCAGGCTTATTCCTGCATCTTTAAACAAGCTGTACAAATCATTCGCATCAGTCTGCAAGCTGTTTCCGCCTACTTTAGTCAGTCCGTATACACAAAATTTCATTCCGTTGAAGGCGTCGTTTTGTACCAGATTGGCTTTGGCTACTAATTTCCCCTTGCCGCTATAACTTTGTTTTCCGTATACAACCTGATATCGGTCATAAGTTGTTTGTAGAGCTGTGAGCAGGGGGTGATTCTTGAGAAAAGGATAAGTGGCTTCGGCTTTCGACTCTAAGATTAACTGATAAGCTAACCACGAAAGACTACTTACGCTTAGACGCGACAGGGCTATTTTCATTGGATAGTATTTTTAAAGTTGATTTTATTCTGTGCAAATATACAAATAATATAAAATATCTGTATTCTAATAATTGATATAATACATACTATTAAATGTTATTGTTTTATATTTAATGTATTAATCTATTTTTTAAAGGTAGAATGATTTTTTATTTTTGTAGATAGATTTATATTAAGAAAATATAGTATAGTTATATCTGTATAATTATAAATATAAATTTGTAATTATATTATAATAAATGATAGTATACGTATATTGCAAACAAATTGTATTCTAATATATGTATTTATTCTAAGAGGCATGGATGCTTTGTTTCTTTATAGCCGGCATAAAGAATGTAATGTGGCAAAGCAAATGAATTATCAGGGTACGCGCAGTATTTTAAACCGTTTGGGCTGGATAAATAAGCGTCCGACGGACAAAGCCGCCGGACGCCGGGCTAAAATAATCTGAATATGTTTATTGTTTGTTGGCGGTGGTATTAATCAATATCACACCATTAACGGCATCTTTACCATACTGAGAAACTAATTTTTTATTAACTTCTTTCGTCCCCGGTTGAAGTGTTTGATATGAAGTCAGGTTGGTATAATTAATCCAGTCAATATTAAAACTGGCAGGCAATCGCACTCCATCCAGAAGAATAATTGTCTTAGCGTTTCTTTCCCATACTTTTGGAGCTTTTGGGTCGCCCAGTTTAAATGTAACCGGCATAAGAACGTAGGAGTCTGTTTTTTCACCACACTTACTCCCCGGAATCCAATCGGGCAAGGTACTTACAACGCGTAGAGCTTCTTTGTCCAGAAAATAATCAACACGTCTGACAACTGTAGCATCGTTTACTTTTCCGGTTTTATCCACCATAAACCTAACGAATACTTTCCCCTGTGTATTTAATTGTTTTGATGCAAAAGGATATTGAATACTGTCGGCAACGTAACTCAATAGTTTAACTTCACCACCCGAAAATTGAGGTGAAACGAAAGTTTCTTTGCATGTGCTGTCGCTCTTAAGCTTGTTGCCCGATGTGTCGGCCGAAGCATATTCTATTTCCGATTTTTTTGTTGTGAGCAAAATCACACCGTCGGCAGCTTGTTTACCATATTTCTTCATCAGGGTCGATTTCTCTTTATCGGGAAATGGTTTAAGTACGCTGGCAGTAGCCATTTTTTCGAGATTGATAATGCCAATATTGAAACTTTCAGGCATTTTTACACCGTCAATTAGTACAACTGTTCTTTCGTTGGGCTGCCATTCGGCAACCGTATCTTTGGGTGCTGCCGGCTGAAAAGAAATGGGAATGACCCGCGTTACCGATACTTTTTCGCCGTTTTGTTCTCCCGGTGTCCAGTCGGGTAGCAACCCGATAACGCGTAAAGCTTCATTATCCAGGTTAGTGGAGACACTTTTGATTATTTTGGCATCGCCTACTTTTCCGGTTTTGCGTACTACAAATTGAACATATACTTTACCGTGTTCATTATTTTTCAAGGCCTCAGCCGGAAAAACAATTGTTTTGTTCAGAAACGCTACCAATGCTTTTTCGCCTCCCGGAAACTCCGGCATTCTTTCGGCAAAGATATAAACCGAGTCTTTAGCGATTTGTTGGTTTTGATTAGCACGTACCTGACCCGGGATAGCAAGAGCGAATATCGCCGGTAAGATAAATGTAAGCTTAATAAATAGCGAATTAGTTGTTTTTAATTGAGACATAGTGAGTGTTTTTATGTATTTCTGCGTAAATGTATTTTCTTAATAGGGGCAGGGGAAGAGTAATCATCCAAACCGGCAGCAAATGTATAAATAATTTTTAGTTTAACCATGACAAACAAAAGCAGGAATGAAGTTGATTCAGTCCTGCTTGTTTACCTGCTATTTTACTAGGTCTACTTTTTCATTATTATTAAAATTACTCCATTTTTGCCTTTGTCACCGTAAATAGCTGTTGCTGATGCATCTTTGAGTACATTGATTTCTTTTATATATTGAGGTTTTAGTTCCTTGAATGTGCTTTCGTCCACTTCTTTTCCGTCAACAATATATAAAGGTGGATTACTTGAGCCAAATTCTTTTACTTTCGGTGCTACCAGTCCGGAAGTTTGCTCGGCATATCCAACAACAACGATTGAACTTTTTTCAGAACTTGGAGCCGGTTTAGAACTACCATCTAATTTAAATAAAATTGGTAATGTGTAATAAACTGACACTTTTTTCCCATTTTGCTCTCCGGGAGTCCATTCAGACATAGCGTTAACTACACGCAGTGCTTCCTGATCCAGACTTGATGAGATACTTCTAAGAACTTTTGCATTTTCAATTTTTCCTTGAGCGTTTACTACAAACTGAACAATCGTTGTACCTTGTTGATCATTCTTTCGTGCTTCTACCGGATATCTTAAGTTCATTGCAAGGTATTCCATCAGTTTTTTCTCTCCTCCCGGATACTCCGGCATTTTTTCAACAACAGTATAGACTTCAGTTTTGACAGGTTGCTGTTTTGCTGGTTTTGCTGTTTGAGCAATTGTTGCAATCGGTTCTTGAGTTTCTTTCTTGTTATCCACAACTACACTCTTAGTGACAGACAAAGCTTTTTTAGTCGAATTAACGATGGCTTCTGCATTGCTCGAAAGAATTAAAGCCAATGCCAGTGGAACGATAAGCGAGTATTTCAATATGCCCGCTTTGTTGGTTTTTTGTTGATTCATCATGGTAATACGTTTTTTAAGGGGTGCTACATTAAATTTATTTCCTAGTTTTATCTCGGGTGTTTGATACGATAATTGTAATAAATGATATTGATAGTTTTTGCTGTCGAATCCTGATTCTAGTACCGAATTATCGGCCAGAAATTCCAGATTCTGACGAACTTCACGTCTCAAAAGCCATGCTGCAGGATTTATCCAGCAAATGATAGTCAGCATTTCGCTAATAAGTACATCCATACTATGTACTTGTCGGGCATGAGTCAGCTCGTGAGTGAGTATCTGATTGGTGTCATGTCCGTTGTGGAGAGAAGGGTTAATAAATATAATGTTGAAGAAAGAGAACGGTGTAATTGTTTCCTTAATTGCTATAATTTCAGTTCCCTGTAGCAATTGTTTTTCTCCTTTCATCTTCCACCGAAGAATAGAAACCAGTTGCATCAGCATTTTCATCAATAAAATAACCGAAACCAGTGCATACACAGCCAATAAAACGTTCTCGATTGTTAGAGTTGATGCTGATCCGGCAGTTACAGTAATTCCCTGTAATTGTCTGTAATTTACCACAATTTTCTGCATCGGTTCTTGTTTCTCCAGCCAACCTGTAAGTGAAATAAACGGATAAGCAAAAGAGAGTAGCATGCTGAAGACAAGATAAAATCTTCGGGTTTTCCAAAAGGTGTCATTGTAAAATGCCAATCGAAAGAACAGGTAAAACAAAGCTATCGCAATGTTTACTTTCAAAAAATACATGAGTGCGTCGTTCATTTCTTTTCGATGAGTTTAATGATTTCTTGTAATTCTTCTGCGGATATTTTTTGCTTCTCAACAAAGAAACTGACCATTTCTTTGTACGAATTTTCAAAGTAGTTTTGCACTACCCCCGACATAAATTTTGATTTATACTCGCTTTCTTCCATTACCGGACTATACTCGTAAGTATTTCCGTAACGGGTGCCTTTTACATAACCTTTACGTTCCAGATTTTTTACAATGGAGGCAACAGTGGTGTAGGGTGGCGTAGGCTCATCCATTTTCTGAATAAAGTCTTTAATAAAACCTTTGCCCTGCTGAAATATTATCAGCATCATTTCTTCTTCCTGGTTTGTTAGCTTTTCCATAATCTATTTCTTATGTGACTAAATATATTTTAATTACGAATACTTCGCAAATCTACGAATGTTTCGTAATGAATATTCACTTCGTGCAATCTTTTAATAAATTTTAAATATTGGAAGAATAACTGCCACTAAAATAAAAAGTCGTATTTTTGTGATAGCAAATCAATAAACGCATGATAAACTCAGCTTTTCCTGTAAAATTTGTCGGTATATTTATTGTTTTTCTCTATATCAGTTTGGCTGCCAGTCATGCACAGACAAGCTATTATTTCTATGTTCAGTTTTCTGATAAAAATCATTCGCCTTATTCTCTTTCAAATCCGGCTGAGTTTCTTTCGGCGAGAGCCATTGCACGTCGTTCATCGTTTGGTGTAACTTGCGATTCCACCGATTTGCCGGTAAATCCATCGTATTTAAAGCAACTTAGCAATTTGGGCGTTAGTGTTCATAATGTAAGTAAATGGATGAATGGAGCTACTGTTCTGGTTCCCGATTCCGGTATCATGGGTCGGGTTCGCGCATTGTCTTTTGTAAGATTTGTTGAATATACAGGCAGACTTGAGGGTGCGGCACTTGCTCCTAAAAAGGTTGCAGCTGTATCAACTGCTTTTGATTATGGAATTGCCGGCAATCAAATTAATCAACTAAACGGTGCAAATCTACACAATGAAGGATATCGGGGTAAAGGAATTCAAATTGCTGTGATTGATGCCGGTTTTACAAATGTAAATATAAATTCGTGTTTTGACAGTTTGCGTCTGCAAAACAGGTTACTAGGAACAAAAGATATAATTAATCCGACATCGGATATTTACACCGAAGATGCGCATGGAGCTATGGTGTTGGCAACTATGGCAGGCAATTTGCCCGGTCAGTTTCTCGGAACAGCACCCGATGCTTCTTATTGGCTGATACGAACCGAGTATTCTCCAACTGAATACAAAGTGGAAACTGATTTCTGGACCTCGGGCATTGAGTTTGCTGACAGTGTAGGGGTTGATTTGGTAAATTCGTCGCTGGGCTACTTTACGTTTGATGACCCGGGCATGAACTTTACTTATCAGGATATGAACGGTAAGGTTTCCCGCGCCAGTCGGGCTGCCGGTTTAGCCGGTAAAAAAGGGATGGTTGTGGTTGTGAGTGCCGGCAATGAAGGCAATCAAGGCTGGCATTATATTGGTTCACCCGCCGATGCAGAAGGAATTGTAACGGTTGGAGCAGTAACTTCCACCGGAGTGTCGAGTACGTTTTCATCCTTTGGTCCGAGCTCTGATGGTCGGGTAAAACCAGAGGTTTGTGCTATGGGTACCTCGTCAGCAATTGTTAGTACAGCGGGTGCAGCCGGTTATGGGAGTGGAACATCTTTTGCTTCGCCTATATTGGCCGGTATGATGGCTTGCTTGCTGCAGCGTTACAAAGCTTTGGACTCAAATAATGACATTGACATTTTGATAAATTCTGTTTTTAAAAGCGGCAATTTATACGCTGCACCAACGACACAACAAGGGTATGGAATTCCTGATTTTGCAAAGGCTGAACAAAATTTGATTACCTTTGATTCGTTTCTAAAAGCAAATAAAAGCGATTTCGTACTAACATATAACTCTCTTACAAGAAAAATAAATATTCGATATGTTGGCGAGGGTAATATGTCCGGGGCTTCAGTGAGAATTTATTCGTTGATTGGAAATTTAGTTGCAACTCAAACAATAACAGATGTTTCAACCTATATCAGTGTGGATAGATTCAGAATTGGAATATATGCTGTTTGCATTTCAGAAAATGAAAAAATGGTAACCAGAAAAATTTTAATCAATTAATCGTAGAATAGGTCGCGACCTCTCCCTGCAAAACCCAAATCAATGAATTCAATAACTTTATCTGAACTTACTTCTCAAATTCAGCAAACCATTCGCCTGGGTTTTGACACGCCCCAATGGATTCGGGCAGAGATTAGTGAGTTACGTGAAAACCAGGGTGGACATTGCTACCTGGAATTGATAGAGAAAGATAGTGATTCGGATACATTGCTGGCTAAAACCAAAGCTACGATTTGGGCTTCGACTTATCGAATGCTAAAACCTTATTTTGAAAGTAGTACCGGACAATCGCTCAGGGCAGGAATGAATGTGTTGGTGTCAGTAACAGTTGAGTTTCACGGAGTATACGGTTTTAGTCTGAATATTCGAGATATTGATCCGACTTTTACCATTGGCGAAATGGCTGCAAGAAGGTTGAAAATTATTCGTCAACTGGAGCAGGATGGTATTATGGATATGAACAGGCAATTGCCTTTCCCCGAACTTCCCCAACGTCTGGCAATAATTTCTTCGCCAACGGCTGCCGGCTATGGTGATTTTTGCGACCAGCTTAACAATGATTCGTCACAATTTGCATTTTATATTAAATTGTACCCTGCTGTCATGCAAGGTGATCAGGCTGAGACATCCATGATTTCTGCATTGGAAAAAATTTATGAAAACATTGATTTGTTTGATGTGGTGATTGTTATTCGGGGTGGAGGTGCCATTACCGATTTAGCCTGTTTTGATTCATACGAATTAGCATTAAATTGTGCTCAATTTCCATTGCCTGTCATTGCGGGTATAGGTCATCAACGTGATGTGTCCATTCTGGATATGGTGGCTCACACAAGTGTAAAAACGCCTACTGCTGTTGCTGAATTTTTGATTTCGAAAATGCAGGCTGCTGAAGATTTGGCGATTAATGTGATTTCAGATATTCGATATATAATCAGAACCCGAATTGAAACGGAATCGCGATTGATTAATCAAACTCAATTGCAGATTAAACAAACGTTGCGTGGTTGGGTGTTGCAGAAAACCCATATGCTCGAACGACAGAAAAGTCGTTTGCAATCTAATGTCAGGATGCAATTGTTGAAACAAAACAATAAACTATCTTTGCTTGATAAAAATATAGAAACGCATTCGCCTATTTTTTTGCTTAAGCACGGATACACTATTACCACTTTAAATGGAAAGCGAATTACGTCAGGGAAACAGGTAAAATCCGGTGATCAGATTCGTACCTATGTGAGTGATGGCGATTTTGAAAGTGAAATTATTTAGATAGCGCTTTTCTGAATTTTGATTAAAAGAAATTATGAGTAAAATTATTCTTGAAAATATGGAATTCCATGCCTTTCATGGTTGTTTGGAATTTGAACAGCAGTTTGGCAATACGTTTATTGTTAGTTTAAGCATGGAACTGGATACAACCCATGCCGGACTGACAGATGAGTTAGAGCATACACTTAATTATCAGTTAGTGTACGACGTAGTAAAAGCGCAGATGAGCATTCCTTCAAAGCTGATTGAGCATGTTGGTCAGCGAATTCTGGATGATGTTTTTGATAAATTCATTCAGATAAAGGAGCTGACAGTAAGGCTTTCTAAGCTTAATCCTCCACTTGGAGGAAATGTAGAACGAGTGACAATAGAACTAAATAAATATCGTTAATTTTAAAATTAAATTATTATGAATAATTACTTGAAACGTTTTTTACAATTTGTAGTAATATTTATTCTCGCAGAGGCAGTGAATATCTGCCTAAGGTATTATCGAACAGATGAATGGGACTTCTCTGTGCATAACTGGATAGGATGGATTATTTTGGCTGTTATTTTCTTTGGTATAGAGATTTATCAAACAATAAAAAGAAGTAAAAAGCACGAGTAATATTGAGAGAACTGACAGGATGTTATTTTGTGATTATTTTCTATAAAAATACGATTTTTGTCTGTGATTAATCTATGTTTTCCTGCAAAATGATTACTTTTGTGGCTCTAATACGAACATTGAGTCACAGTTGTCGATGAACGCCGAGCAATCAGCGTTCATTTTTTTGGAGTTAAATTAGAAAAACAAACAAATAGTTCATGCCAGCAAACGAAATTAGACAAGGACATCCGAAGGGATTGTACATATTATTCGCCACAGAGATGTGGGAACGTTTTAACTACTACGGCATGCGTGCTGTTTTGGTATTATTCATGACTAAGGCATTGCTGTTTGATAAAGCTTTTGCCTCCAGTTTATACGGTAGTTACACAAGTTTGGTTTATTTAACGCCACTCGTCGGGGGCTTTCTTGCAGATCGGTATTGGGGGAATCAGCGTTCAATTATTGCGGGTGGTTTGTTAATGGCTTTGGGTGAGCTTCTCCTCTTTTTTTGTGGAAACACCTATGCCTCTGCACCGGGTATTTCACCCTTGTTCTTTTTTAGCGGACTGGGACTAATGATTGCCGGTAATGGGTTGTTTAAACCCAATATTTCAACGTTGGTAGGACAGCTATATACTAAAGGGGATCGGCGGATTGATTCTGCCTATACCATTTTCTACATGGGTATAAATGTTGGTGGAGCGTTAGGTCCGTTCGTGTGTGGTCTTGTTGGTGATACCGGTAATCCTGCAGATTTTAAATGGGCTTTTCTGGCAGGTGCTATTGGTATGCTTATCGGTGTTACAGTTCAACTGGCATTTGCGCGACGATATGTTATTGATCCCAATAAAAAAATGCTTGGTCAACCTCCGGTTGATGCACATGCTTACTGGTCAAAACCTCTGTTTGTGATTCTGGGATTAGTCGGATTTGCAGCACTTGCCATTGGGATGCTTTATGTTGATGCAAAACTTTTCACTTTTCTGCCTTACCTGTTAATAATAGCTACTCTGCTCATATTTACTATTATTATGACAGATAAATCGTTGAATAAAAAAGAAAAACAAAAGGTATCGGTTATTTTCATTGTGGCTTTTTTTGTCATTTTCTTTTGGAGTGCCTTTGAACAAGCCGGAGCTTCGCTTACCTTTTTTGCCGACGAACAAACCGACCGTCATTTAGGGCTGGCTTTACCTGTCTGGATTATTTATCCACTTGGCTTAGCAGCATTATACTTTGTTGCTAAACTAATCAAAGCAGCAAAAATTTCCATGAGTGCCAGCGAAGACAGCCGATTAAGAAATACCGTTTATGTATTACTTTCAGCATTTGCCATAGGAGTTCTTTATGTAGTTGGGTCAATAGCCATCGGCGGTAAACATCAACTTACTTTAAATGAATTGCCCGCAAGTACTTTTCAGTCTCTTAACTCTTTGTTTGTAGTGAGTTTCGCTCCCTTGTTTGCCTGGCTATGGCTAAAATTAGGCAAATATGAGCCTGCAGCTCCAACCAAGATGGCTATCGGGTTGTTTCTTCTTTCCTTAGGTTATTTGTGGATTGCATTTGGAGTAAAAGATGTGGCTCCAGGCATAAAGGTGAGTATGGTTTGGCTGTTAGGAATGTATGCTTTACATACCTGGGGTGAATTATCGCTTTCTCCTATCGGACTTTCACTGGTAAACAGACTTTCGCCCGTGAAATTTGCATCATTGCTTATGGCTGTATGGTTTTTAGCAAATGCTTTTGCTAATTATCTGGCTGGTACATTGAGTTCGTTGTATCCCGATAAACATTCAACATCGTTCCTTGGTTATACAATGACCAATCTGTATGATTTCTTTATATTATTTGTTGTTATGTCGGGTATTGCCTCTGTCATTCTTTTTAGTTTGAGCAAGTGGCTACAAAGACTTATGGCAGATTGAGATATATAAAAATATAGGAAAATAAAAAATCCATTGTTGAAATTTCAACAATGGATTTTTTATTTTAAACCAGCTTCTCAACTTCTTTTGGTTTTAATTCAATCACTTCCAGATTTTGAATTTTTTCACCATCAATTTCAAAGCGGACTATTGTCTGGACTTTATGAAAGCCGTATTTACCGGCTGCTCCGGGATTGATATGTAATAAATCGAGAGGTTTGTCGTACTTCACTTTCAGAATGTGTGAATGTCCGCAAACGAAGAGTTTCGGTGGTTGCTGGAAAATGGCCGGGCGTACTAACGGGTCATATTTGCCGGGATAACCTCCAATGTGTGTAAGCCATACTTTCACACCTTCGCACATAAACCGGTTATGTTGGGGGAAAATAGAACGAATTTCATAACTATCGATATTTCCCCAAACGCCTCTGAGTGGTTTGAAAGCCTGAAGTTTGTTGACAACATCCAACGAACCCCAATCACCACAATGCCACACTTCATCGCAATTGGCAAAATGTTCCAAAATCCTGTCATCAAGCATTCCGTGTGTGTCCGAGAGTATTCCTATTCGAGTCATTAAAAGCGTCTGGTTTATATAAATGTGTATTGCAAAAGTAATAAAAATCAGGAATAAAGAAATATAAAATGGGTTGATAATGTTTAAACAAGTCGTATTTCCGATTAGATTTGATAGAATGTTAATCATACATTTTGTTTATGTTTTGAATTTCGCTACTTTTGTAAGCTTTTTTGCTCAAAAAAAAATTCTAATGATAACGGGCATGAATGTTGGTATAATCCAAAAACCATGTTCAGTTGCGGGTTCCATGCGACAACTAACAAAAAAATAAAAACGAACGCATGAAAAAGAAAACGACTAATCTCAAACCTTTTATTCAGAAAATGCGATTTAAATATCGTGTTTCCATTCTGAATGAAAATACGCTTGAGGAATCATGGCATATTCGTTTGTCCCGCTTCAGTGTGTTTATGCTTGGGTCTACTTTTGTTGCACTGACGTTCATCATACTAACTATCCTCATATTTACCACTCCAATTAGTCGTTATTTGCCAGGTTATGGTGACTCGGGAAATCGATCAAGTATTATTCGTGAATCCATGCGTGCTGATTCGTTGGTACAACAGGTTGATTTGCAGGAGGGATATATAGATATTATAAAAGGAATTATCACCGGTAAAATGGCTCCCGATTCGATAGCTTCATTAGATTCAATAGCACTTAAACAGCGGGCTAAAATTTTGATGGAGAAATCCAGAAAAGAAAAAGACTTTGTAGAAAATTTTGAGAAAGAAGAAAAATACAATCTGGCAAGTATAGATACCAAACCTACTGAGAACTCTTACGTTTTCTTCAGACCGACACGAGGTGTTATTTCAACGTCATTTAACTTGTCGGAGAAGCAATTTGGTATTTATTTGATAACTTCGCCGAATGAAAGTGTGCTAAGTGTATTGGGTGGAACTGTAATTTATGCTGCCTTTACGTTCGATTTCGGCTGGGTGATTGAGGTTCAGCACGAAAATAATTACTTGTCGATATATAAAAATAACGCCAGAGTGATGAAAAAAGTAGGTGATGAAGTAAAAGCAGGCGAATGTATTGCCATTACAGGTGATGCCTCCGGGAAAAAAACAGGGCAGCAGTTTTATTTTGAATTGTGGAAACTGGGAAAACCTGTTGATCCCGAAGAAGTGATTATTTTCTAGGTTAGGACAAGTGCATCAAACATGCAAACAATGGATGCTGACAAGGAAATATGAATCACTGACAGTAGATAAAGAAAACTGGCATTTTAAAATTCCAGTGAATTAAGAAAGAACATCACATCATTATAAATGGATATTCAACAAAAAAAACAAATAGCAATATTAGGATCAACAGGTTCTATCGGAACGCAGGCTTTGGAAGTACTTTCCGAAAATGATTCGTTATTCGAGGTTTACGCCCTGACAGCTAATAATAATGTTGATTTACTGATTGAACAAGCATGCAAATTCAACCCCGAAATGGTTGCTATAGGCAATGAAAAGCATTATCAAACGCTGAAAAACGCGTTGGCCGATTTGCCTATAAAAGTGTTTGCCGGCATTGATTCTATTGCCCAGGTTGCAGAAATGCAGCCAATTGATTTGGTACTTACTGCTATGGTGGGTTATTCGGGACTTAAGCCAACGATTAATGCCATTAAAGCAGGAAAAAAAATCGCATTAGCTAATAAGGAAACATTGGTGGTTGCCGGTGAATTGATTTGCGAGCTGGCGGCAGAATATAATGCACCCATTATTCCTGTTGACTCGGAACATTCGGCTATTTTTCAATGCCTTTCCGGCGAAGGAAATAATCCGATAGAAAAATTGATTCTGACTGCTTCGGGTGGACCCTTCAGAACGAAGTCCATGCACGAACTGGAAAATGTGACAAGTGCTCAGGCGTTGAAACACCCAAATTGGGACATGGGCGCCAAAATAACAATCGACTCGGCAAGCATGATGAATAAAGGCTTTGAAATTATTGAAGCTAAATGGCTGTTTGGTGTATCACCTGATCAGATTCAGGTAGTTGTTCATCCCCAGTCTATTATTCATTCTATGGTTCAGTTTGCCGATGGTTCAATCAAAGCACAGTTGGGAATGCCTGATATGAAATTGCCAATTCAATATGCGCTAACATACCCGGAACGACTGAAAACTAATTTTCCTCGATTCGATTTTGATTTATGTTCTCAGTTTACGTTTGAGAAACCGGATCTGGAGCGATTCCGAAATCTGGCACTTGCTTATTTTGCTATGGATAAGGGTGGAAATATGCCTTGTATACTGAATGCTGCCAATGAAATAGTGGTGGCTGAATTTTTAAAAGATGAAATTGGTTTTCTGCAAATGAGTGATATTATTGAAAATGTATTGGCAAAGGCAGAATTTATAGCCAAACCGACTTACGATGATTATGTGAGAACTGATGCATTGGTGCGTATACTTACCAAAGAGTTGATAAAGTAACGTTTATCAGAATATGGAAGTCCCCAAAACCGAAGGCATAAAATATGCGGGTTCTAAGCTCAAACTTTTACCCTATATTTTCGAAATGGTGGATAAACTGAACGATGTAGAATCGGTATTGGATGGTTTTAGTGGTTCCACCCGGGTTTCGCAAGCTTTTGCTAAGCTTGGATATTCAACCACTTCCAATGACATTGCGGCATGGTCGGAAGTATTTGCGACTTGTTATCTTGTTTCTGCTAAATCGAATACATATTATCAGGAGCAAATTGATTATTTGAATAATTTAAAAGGTGTTGATGGTTGGTTTACCGAACATTATGGTGGAGCTGCGGATGAAATCAAAAAGCCATTTCAGATAAAGAATACACGAAAACTGGATGCAATCCGCGATGAAATAGAAGTATTGAACTTGCCCTGGGAGGATAAATGTGTGTTGTTGACAAGTTTAATTTATGCTTTGGACAAAGTGGACAACACATTGGGGCATTATGTGGCATATTTGTCGGATTGGTCGGTGCGCTCATTTAATGATTTGAAAATGAAGCTGCCAAACCGTTTTATGTTGAGTGGACGTAATCAGGTTATTCGCGACGATGTTTTTAATACCGTTGCTAAAAATAAGTATGATCTGGTCTATTTTGATCCTCCGTACGGTTCAAACAACGAAAAAATGCCGCCCAGCAGGGTGCGGTACGCGGCTTATTATCATTTGTGGACAACAATAATTCAGCATGATAAACCACAGTTGTTTGGCAAAGCCAGTAGGAGAGAAGATTCGCGGGATAATCAGGTGGGCTCTGTTTTTGAGGAATTCAGAAAAAACGAAACCGGTGATTTTCTGGCTATGGAAGCTTTAAAAAAACTTGTTGCTGAAACAAACACACATTATTTGCTGTTATCGTATAGCTCAGGTGGCAGAGCCACAAAGCAGCAACTGTTGGATATAATCTCAGAGTCTGGAAAGCTCATAGATGTAAAGGCTATTGATTATAAAAAGAATGTTATGAGCAATATGCGTTCAACAAATGAGTGGATAAACGCCGTTGATAAACATAACGAATATCTTTTTTTGATGGAAAAAATATAATGTTCGACTATAAAACAATAAATAAAGAAAATTGAATTGAAACAAGTCAAAGATTGGACAATCAGCGACACACTAAACAATTACACTATAATTTATGGAATCATTTCTAATCAGAGCTTTACAGCTTATTCTCAGTCTCTCGATTTTAGTTGTCTTACATGAATTTGGACACTTTGCTTTTGCGCGTCTGTTCAAGGTTCGTGTGGAAAAATTTTATATGTTTTTCAATCCTAACATTTCTTTAATCCGGGCAAAAAAAATCAACGGAAAATGGGACGTGAAATTTTTTGCAAAGAATATTCCGGCTAATGAACGACCAAAATTAGGTGCTAATGGTGAACCTATTCTCGATGTAAAAGGGAAATCGGTGATGGAGCAAATTCCTGCATCCGAATTAGTTGAAGGCGACTGGCGTAAATATCCCGATAATACAGAATGGGGAATTGGTTGGTTACCACTTGGTGGGTATTGTTCCATTTCCGGCATGGTTGACGAAACTAAAGACATTACTCAAATGGCTGTCGAACCGCAACCATGGGAATATCGTTCACGTTCTGTCTGGCAACGTTTGCCTATTATTGTTGGTGGAGTGTTGGTGAATTTCATTTTGGCAATGGTTATTTACTCGGCTGTTCTGTTTACATGGGGTCGTGAGTATCTGCCGCTCAAAAATGCAAAATACGGACTCCAGTTTTCGCAAACAATGTTAGATAATGGATTCAGAAATGGAGACAAAATTGTAAAGATTGACGGTAAACCTGTTGAGCAACGTGCCGAAGTGGTTGAAAAATTACTGATTGATGGAAATCAAAATATTGTTGTTTCAAGAGATGATAAATTGATTGATTTACAGTTGCCTTCTGATTTTTCTCAAAAAATATTAGCTGCACAGGAAGTTGATTTTGTCGCTGTAAGATATCCGTTTGTAGTTTATGATGTTTCTAAGGCTTCGCCGGCTCAGAAAGCCGGATTGCAATCGGGCGATAGCCTTGTTGGGGTGAATGGTAAGCATCTTTATATTTTTCAGGATATAGCGAATGAACTGGAAATTTCGAGAAATACCGATGTTGATGTTAGTTATGTTCGGAAAGGGCAATTAATGAATTCAAAAATTCATCTGAATGAAGATGGGAAATTGGGTGTGGTTCCGACTCCGTTCTATAGTTTTATGCAAACAACGCGAATCGAATATGGTTTTTTTGCTTCTATTCCTGCGGGTATAAGTTTCGGTATGGAAACGTTGAGGAGTTATGTGAAACAAATTAAATTAGTTTTCACAAAAGAAGGTTCCAAGCAACTTGGTGGTTTTGGTTCCATTGGAAAATTATTTCCTAAAATGTGGGACTGGCAGATCTTCTGGCAAATGACAGCATTTCTGTCAATCATACTTGCTTTTATGAATTTTATGCCTATTCCCGGATTAGATGGAGGTTATGTTTTATATCTTATCTATGAGATGGTTACAGGTAAAAAACCAAGTGATAAATTTTTAGAATATGCACAAACCACAGGAATGTTCTTGCTTTTTGCATTGCTGATTTATGCGAATGGAAACGATTTATTTAAAGCCTTGTTTAATAAATAATCAGTATTATCCGGTAAACTTTAATAGATGAAGTTTTTGTGAGAGATTTGGCTAACGCCGATTTTCAATTCTCACTTTATTCAGAGCGAAGCGAAGAATCTGATATTTTTTACCGGACAACAATGATAAATACTATGAAACCAATAGCCATTTGTTATCCTAAATGTGGAACTTGCCAGAAAGCCGAAAAATGGTTGAAGGCAAATGATATTGAGTACGTATACCGTCCTGTAAAAGAAGAAAATCCGAATAAAGAGGAACTGAAATTGTGGATAAGTAAAAGTGGACTCCCAATTGCTAGGTTTTTCAATACAAGCGGCTTGCTTTATAAAGAGTATAATATGAAGGACAAGGTCAAAACATTGTCTCAGGAAGAACTTATTGATATACTTTCGTCCAATGGTATGATGGTAAAACGCCCTATTCTACTGACCGGCGAAACTGTTTTGGTGGGCTTTAAAGAAGATGAGTGGAAACAGGTATTTGGAAAATAAGTAACAGAATTCAGATTGTACAGTAAGTATCTTATTTAATGGCTTGTACAATTTCGACACATTTCAAATTGCTTCCGGTTTTGGAGAATCTTTGCTCTGAAATCGGAAGCTTTTTCATTATGCCAGCAATTGTAAAAAGAACTGGTGTTGACATTCCCAAACGAAAATGCGGAGCTTTTATCGAAGCAACATGGTAAAACATCCCCTTTTACATTCACCACAGCTCCACTCCAAAGTCTCCAGCAACGATTTGATTGACGATTCTTTATTTCATACTTCCCATCATCCTTTTTTTTGTAACGTGAGAACTTGCTCTTAGTAGTCATTAAAGCATTTCCATTTTCATAATCATAAAGTTGTGCAGTTTTGAATACAAGTCGGTCAACTTTCATTGATTTAGCAAGTTGTTTCATTTTCTGCATTTGATGTTCGTTTGTTTTCAATACTAAAAACTGGATTTCTAACAAAGGCGTCGCTGAATTTAATTTTTCTTTCCAACGAACAACTTCTTCAATTCCTGTCAGAACTTTTTGAAAATTTCCACCGATACGGTAGCTTTGGTATACTTCTTGTGTATAACCATCAACAGAAATAATGAGCTTGTCTAAGCCTGACACTACAATTTCTTTTGCAATTTTGTCAGAGAGAAATTGAGCGTTTGTAGAGGTACTTGTATAAATCCTCGAATGGTGGGCGTAGCTAATTAACTCTACAAGCTGATTGTGAAGAAAAGGTTCGCCCTGAAAATAAAGGATGATGTGTTGAAGAGTTGGTTTTAGTTCATCGATTAGTTTCTTATATAGTACTAAATCGAAAGTAGCTTTGTCGGCTTTTGAGGTTTTCTGAGTACCCACGGGGCATTCGGGGCAGTGAAGATTGCAAAAATTGGAAACTTCGATAGATATAAAGCTGGGCAATGTTCTTTTTTGTGCCTGAAATCCGAAAAATGATAAGGTGTATGATACTATCAGTCTTACCCAATTAATGATTTTATTAATTGATAAGTAGTTGACTGTTTTTAGCAGTCTTTTTGTTTTGTTTGCAGTTAGAATCATTTAATTGTATTTCTTTATTCAAAAATTGTTTGATAAATGCCGATTTAACACGGAATTTAAATAGTATCAGTCTTGATTAACAAAAAATGTCAAAATCATCTACAAAGTAATGCAATTTCGTTGAAAGATTGTATATTTGTAGCCAAAATGTCCAAAATAGAAATTAAATAATTTATAACAAAAATTCAAATTTATGAAAAAGCAATTATTTTTCGCGGTTTCGATGGTGCTTGCATTATTCTTTAGCTCATGTACTAAAGACATGACCGCTTTAGATCCTAGCTTGTTTAAATGTAATCCTAACCCACTCGAAGTAAAAGGTGGTAAAGTGGATGCTACAATTACCGGAACATTTCCAGTAAAGTATTTTACAAAAAAAGCTACAGTTACTGTAACTCCTGTGTTGAAATTCGAAGGCAAAGAAGTTAAAGGAACACCTGTTACTTTCCAGGGAGAAAAGGTTGTTGGAAACAATCAAACAATCTCTTACAAATTGGGTGGAACTTACACATTGAAAGCATCTTTCGATTATGTTCCAGAAATGGCTAAATCTGAACTCTATTTGGAATTTAGTGTGGTTACTAAAAAGAAAACGTATCAAATTCCAAGCGTAAAAGTTGCCGATGGAGTTGTTGCTACTTCTCAACTGGTTTCTACAAGTGCTTCGGAAATGGCTCCAGTGATTATCGCTGACAAATTCCAACGTGTTATCCAACAAATGCAGGAAGCTGACATTATGTTCTTGATTCAACAATCAAAACTACGTAAAACTGAAACAAGTTCTGCAGATGTAGTTTCGTTGACTAAAAAAATTAAAGAAGCTTCTGATTCTCAAAATCAAAAAGTTTCTGCTTTTGAAATCTCTGGTTATGCTTCTCCGGATGGTGGAATGAAATTGAATACTAATCTTGCTGAAAAACGTGAAGCGGTTACTGTTGATTTCTTGAACAAACAATTGAAAAAACTGAAAACAAGCGTAAAAATTGATTCTAAATTTACTGCTGAAGACTGGGCTGGTTTCCAAGCTTTATTGGAAAAATCAAGCATTCAAGACAAACAAGTTATTTTACGCGTTTTGACAATGTATACAGATCCAGAACAACGTGAACGTGAAATTAAAAATCTTTCTGTTGCTTATAAATCAATTGCAGAAGAAATCCTTCCTAAATTGCGTCGTTCTCGTTTGAATTTGACAGTTGATGTAACTGGTAAATCAGATGCTGAAATTACTAAATTAGCTAACGAAGATCCTTCTAAACTTTCTGTTGAAGAATTGCTTTTTGCTGCAACTTTGACTAATGATTTAGCTGCCAAAGCTACTATTTATCAAAAAGTAACTGAAGTATACCCAACTGATGCCCGTGGTTTCAACAACTTAGGTGTAGTTAAATATCAACAAGGAAACGTAGACGATGCTTCACGCTATTTTGCTAAGGCTTTGGAACTAGATCCTAAATCTGCTGACGTAAACTACAATGCTGGTCTTACTTCATTGGCTAAAGGTGATTTGACAACAGCTGAAGAATCATTTGGAAAAGCTGCCGGAACTTCTGGAAACTTAAGTCAGGCTTTAGGTACTGTCTACACTATTAAAGGTGATTATACAAAAGCTAAAACCTATTATGGCTCAGTTGCTTCAAACAACGCTGCTTTATTGCAGATTTTGAATGCTGATTACAGTGGAGCCCGCACTACATTGTCTGCTGTGGCTAAACCTAATGCTACAACTTCATATTTAGGTGCTGTTATTGGTGCTCGTACTAATGATCGTGATGCAGTTTACAGCAATTTGAAAAACGCTGTGAAACTTGATAGCTCTTATGCATTGAAAGCTGCTAAAGATATCGAATTCTCGAAATTTGCTACAGACGAAACTTTTCTTTCTATATTGAAATAATAGACAGTAAAATATAAAAAAATCCGATGCAAATTTTTGCATCGGATTTTTTTGTTTTCTATGTTTCCTTAAAATCTAAATCGCAGATAATATGAAGATTTCTATTTTGGTGGATTTTTGATACATTTAATGAACATTATAAGATAATCAACTCAACAACATTTTCATTTTCGGGCATTTAACCGTATCTTTGTAACCATTTTCGGAAATAAATTAATTTGATAACAGAATGCAGGAAAACGAACAAATTGTAAATAAGATTGTTGAAGGAATACAGGAGCGTAAAGGTAAAAATATAGTAATAGTTAATCTTACTAAATTACAGGAAGCTCCATGCAGCTATTTTGTAATATGTGAAGGTGATTCAAATACACATGTAAATGCCGTTGCAAATTCTATCAAAGACTGGGTTCGTGAGCAAATTCAAGTGAAACCTTACGCTACGGATGGTTTCGAAAATTGTGAATGGATAGCTATGGATTATGGTCAAATCATTGTACATGTTTTTCAACGTCCAACCAGAGCATTCTATGACATAGAACATTTATGGTCAGATGCTGATCTGAAAAAAATAGAGGATATTCTCTAATTTTAAAAAGTTTTATTGAGTTAAATGAAAACCAATATATAAGTTTTTTGTTTTATCTATAACTAAATAACAAGAAAACAATAGTAAATAATGGAAAATAAAGCACCTAATCAAAATCCGATTAAACCAACAAGTAAATTCCCCAAATTTAGTTTTTCGTGGATTTATGGAACTATCATATTATTGCTGATTGGATCGTATTTTATTAAAGAAAACACTCCACCGCAAAAAATTACTTTATCTACTTTCAAAGAATATGTAAATAAAGGAATGATTAAGAAAATTGACGTGTACAGCTCTAAAAATGAGGTTGAGGCACAATTAATTGATTATACTAAAGTGGCGGTAGATACGACCTTTCTGAAGCGAACATTTGGTGCTAATTATAAATCCTTTGCATTTAATGCCAAGGCATTGAAAGATTCTTTAAAAAGAAAAGATACACAAGTGTTGAAACTTGTATATGGTAAAGATTATGAAACGTATTCGAAAGATCGTCTTATTACTGTTACAGGTCCGGCGGAACAGTTTGCAATCATTGTGAAATCTGCTGAGGATAAATACGGTGTAACAACTGATGTAGAGTATAAAGATAGTAGAAACTATGTGGATATTTTTATTACAGTGGTTTTCCCCGTTTTACTGTTAATCCTTTTCTTTGTGTTTATGAATCGTCGTATGTCCGGTCAAATGGGTGGTGGCTCGGGAGGAATATTCAATGTTGGAAAATCAAAAGCGCAACTTTTTGATAAAGGTGATACGACTAATAAAATTACTTTTAAAGATGTCGCAGGTTTAGCTGAAGCAAAACAAGAAATTGAAGAGATAGTCTCATTCTTGAAGAATCCATTGAAATATACCGAGCTGGGTGGTAAAATTCCGAAAGGAGCTTTGCTTGTTGGCCCTCCGGGCACCGGTAAAACCTTGCTTGCAAAAGCTGTAGCGGGTGAAGCGGATGTACCTTTCTTCTCAATGTCAGGTTCTGATTTTGTCGAAATGTTTGTTGGCGTTGGAGCTTCTCGTGTTCGCGATTTGTTCCGTCAGGCTAAGGAAAAGGCGCCATGTATTATTTTCATTGATGAGATTGATGCAGTAGGACGTGCACGTGGAAAGAATCCAAATATGGGAAGCAATGATGAGCGTGAAAATACGTTGAATCAGTTGCTGACTGAAATGGATGGTTTTGGGTCAAATAGTGGAGTTATTATTTTAGCTGCCACTAACCGCGCTGACATTTTGGATAAAGCATTACTTCGTGCAGGACGTTTCGATCGTCAAATTCATGTTGATTTGCCGGATGTACATGAGCGTAAGCAAATTTTTAATGTTCATCTTCGTCCGATTAAGATAAACGAAACTGTTGATGTGAATTTCTTGTCACGTCAAACTCCGGGATTCTCAGGTGCTGATATCGCCAATGTTTGTAATGAGGCTGCTCTTATCGCTGCCCGCAAAAATAAATCGTTCGTCGAAAAGCAAGACTTTTTAGATGCTGTAGATCGTATCGTTGGTGGATTGGAAAAGAAAACAAAAATCACAACGAATGCAGAAAAGAAATCAATTGCATATCACGAAGCCGGACATGCTACTATCAGCTGGATGACTGAACACGCAAATCCGCTTGTGAAAGTTACTATAGTTCCACGTGGTGAGGCTTTAGGTGCTGCATGGTATTTGCCTGAAGAACGGCAACTAACCAACCGTGAGCATATGCTCGATGAAATGTGCTCAACCCTGGGTGGACGTGCTGCCGAAGAAGTATTCCTGCATCAAATGTCAACAGGCGCAATTAATGATTTGGAACGTGTGACTAAAAGGGCTTATTCTATGGTTGCCTATTTTGGTATGAGTGATAAATTAGCTAATATGAGTTATTACGATTCAACAGGTAACTCCGATTATGGTTTTACAAAACCTTATAGTGAAAAAACAGCTGAATTGATTGATTCTGAAGCAAAAAATATTGTTGCAATTGAATATGAACGCGCTAAAAAAATCCTGAATGATAATGCTGAAGGTCATAATAAATTAGCTGAATTGTTGATTGAAAAAGAAGTGATTTTTGCAGAAGATTTAGAAAAAATATTTGGCAAGCGTCCCTGGACTTCAAGAAATGATGAGTTGATGGCTCAAAATGGAAATGTAGACTCGTTGGAAGATGATAAGCCTGAAACACCGGAATTGACTGAAAAAAAATCTGAAGATACTGTTGAATAAGATTCATTTTCTATTAGATATTATTGAAACCGCCCTTTTGGGGCGGTTTCTTTTTATGAATAAAATGGTTTCTTTTTCGGAACATATTTGACATTAAAATAAATTCCAACAACCATTACTTTTGTGGTCAAAAGAATTAGTGGTTTTTCTGTGCAAAGAATAAAGTTTTGTTATCTTTGTAACTGTTATTAAAAAATACTCAAATGAAACTCTTCAGATTAGTAATTATTGCACTCACAATTTCATTCGGCTTATTCTCTTGTAGTCCGATATATAAATGTGGTGACCCAAAGCCAGCAAAAAAGTTATTTCTGCCGAAATCGGTTCTCAAAGTTGTTAATGAGCGAGATTCGCTGTGTTCAACATTGTCATCCAGAGAAAATGAAATTTATGAGTTAAAGAAGGATACTTCAGTTTTGAATGCTAATATTTTAAAACTTGAGAATAAGAACAATGATCTTCTTAATAAAAATTTATCTCAAAATCAACAGTTTAGTAATTCCTTAAAACAAAAATCGGCAGAGCTTGAAGCAAAAGAAAAACTTTTGACTGAAAGAGAGCATGCGTTAAATGATTTGAAGAAGGTAGTGGCTCGTCAGGATTCAATAACAAAAAGATTGAATAATATTTTGAGAGATGCTCTTTTAGGATTTAAATCTGATGAGCTTTCTGTAGAAATAAAGAATGGTAAAGTTTATGTTTCGATGTCAGATAAACTGCTTTTCAAATCAGGAAGTGCAGCCATCGAGTCTAAAGGAATTGATGCTATAAAAGTTTTAGCTGATGTACTTAACAGAAATGGAGACATTGATATTTTAGTTGAGGGTCATACTGATAATATTCCTATAAAAACGGCCATATATCATGATAATTGGGATCTAAGTGTCGCCAGAGCAATATCTATTGTTCGTATCTTGACGGATGAATATAGAATAGCTCCAACACGCTTGACCGCCTCAGGAAAAGGCGAATTTTCTCCAAGGGCAACTAATTCTACTACAGAAGGTCGGGCGGCTAATCGAAGAACTGAGATTATCTTATCGCCTAAACTGGATGAAATTATGAAATTACTCAAAACAAATTAAATTTTAATTAGCATATTTTTCAGTGCCTTAATTCTTATAAATACGTATGAATAACTTTGTAAAGCGAACATTGAGTGGTTTTTTATTTGTGACGTTGATTGTTGGTTCTATTTTGCTCAGTAAATTTTCATTTGCTGTGTTTTTTTCTTTGATTTGTGGTTGGTCGGTGCGTGAATTTCATAAGTTATCTAATAGACAAAAGGATGTTGATGTAGATTTATGGGTCGCATTACTCGGTGGAGTTCTGCTTTTTGTTTCTTCGTTTATTTATGCATCGGGAATTTGGCGTTATCCTGTTTTCTTAATTTATGGATTTTACGTAGTATTTGTGCTGATTTCTGAATTATATAAAAAGAAATCAAATCCACTTCATAATTGGGCATACTTTATTTTCGGACAGATATTTATTGCTTTACCTTTCTCACTGCTTAATTTTATTTTATTCATATCTGATTGGCAACCAATCATATTGCTGTCTGTCTTTGTTACTATTTGGGTGAATGATACAGGTGCTTATTTAACGGGGGTTACAATAGGAAAGCACAGATTATTCGAAAGAATTTCGCCTAAAAAATCATGGGAAGGTTTCTTTGGAGGGGCTGTATTTGCGCTATTCTCAGGATTTGTATTTTCTTTGTTAATTCCGGAAATAAAATTGATTAACTGGCTGATATTTTCAGAGATAATTGTAATCTTTGGGACTTTTGGAGATCTGATAGAATCGCTAATGAAACGCACAGTTAATATTAAAGACTCCGGTGATTTAATTCCGGGACACGGTGGTTTGTTGGATAGATTTGATAGCATGCTTTTGGCTGCACCTGTCGTATTTATTTATTTGAGCTTTTTATTTGAGCATCTGAATAAATAATTAGTATAAGTATTAATTTGTTTAATTGAATAAATTATGGAATTTAATTTTGATGAAATTCGTTGCTATAATAACAAAGAAGTACATGAGGTATTGGGGCGTTTAATCGAAGAGAAACAATTCATGAAGGTCTTAAGCACTATTTATCCGCTTTTGCCAAAAGACCTGATCAAGCAACGCTTGCTGACTTATAATTCAAATTATGCTTTTCAAAAAGAAATGGTGTATCCGTTTCTACAATATCTGGAAGCTAATATGACCAAAGGCATTGATTTAAATGGACTTAAAAAGATTGATGTTTCCAAATCATATCTTTATATTTCTAATCACAGAGATATTATTCTTGACTCGGCTTTCCTGTGTGGTAAGTTCATCGAGAAGAATATGGATACGGTTGAGATTGCCATTGGTGATAATTTGTTGATTTTTCCATGGATTGAAGACCTAGTTCGTGTAAATAAGAGTTTTATTGTCAAACGTGGACTTAGTGCTCGTCATATTCTGGAAAGTTCACAGCGATTGTCTGCGTATATTGCTCATACAATAATTGACAAGAACCAATCTATCTGGATTGCTCAACGTGAAGGTAGAGCAAAAGATTCAAATGACAGAACTCAGGAAAGTTTATTGAAAATGTTCAATATGAATGGTGATGGAAACTTTATCGAAAACATCTCCAGGTTGAATATATGCCCTTTAAGTATTTCTTATGAATATGATCCCTGTGATTTTCTTAAAGCAAAGGAAATGCAGCAGAAGCGTGACAGCTCATGTTATAAGAAGGATCCGAAGGATGACTTAATTAATATGCAAACTGGCGTAATGGGTTATAAAGGGAAGGTTGTTTATGAGATAACAGGTGATATAAATAAAGAACTTAAGGCAATTGCAGAAGAATCATCCAATAGAAATGTACAAATAACGCTAACAGCGGAGTTGATTGATAGACGTATACACGCCAATTATACTGTATTTGCAAATAATAAGATTGCATTCGATATCCTTAAAAATGCGAAACATTTTTCGAGTGAATATACTACCATTGAGAAACTGGATTTTGAAAGATACTTGTCGTTGCAAATTGCAAAAATAGACCTTCCGGACAAAGATGAAGGTTTCTTGATGAGCAAAATGCTCGAAATGTATGCAAATCCGCTTATCAATAAATTAGCTACAAGTACAACTTACTTTGAAGAAGGTGAATAGCAATAAAAAAACTCACTCCAAATACGGAGTGAGTTTTTTTTGTTATAATCTTCTGTCTGTATAAAGAGTTTAGTATCCCAGAATTTTCAACATAGACTTGTAGCTTTGCTCTTTTGCAAAAAGTTTTGTGAAATACTCACCATCTTCATCCTGGTCAATAATAACCAATTTTGGTGCAGGTATAAGGCAGTGTTGAATACCACCGAATCCACTCAAAGACTCTTGGTATGCTCCTGTATGAAAGAAGCCGATATATTGCTCCCTATCTTCATGCATTTTAGGAAGAAATACAGCATTGGAATGAACTTCAGCATTGTAGAAATCTTCGCTGTCGCAGGTTAATCCACCAAGATTAACCCTTTCGTATTCGGAATCCCAATTGTTTATGGCCAGGAAAACATACCGCTGATTTATAGCCCATGTATCGGGCAATGTAGTCATAAAGGAGCTGTCAATCATATTCCAAAGCTCACGGTCATTTTGTTTCTTTTGGTTCACAATTGAATAAAGCATAGCCCCACTTTCACCAACAGTGTATGAACCAAATTCTGTGAAGATATGAGGTTCAGGTACTCCGTTTTGCATGCAAATGTTTTTTATCTGAGCCACAATCTCTTCGGCCATATATTCGTAATCGTACACCATATCAAGGTGTGTTTGAATTGGGAATCCACCACCAATATTTAGACTATCCAGTTGAGGGCATTTCTTTTTAAGCTCACAATATAAGTTTACAGCCTTGTTTAACTCATTCCAATAATATGCAGTGTCTTTTACACCTGTATTAATGAAGAAGTGCAACATTTTAAGTTCTACCTGAGGATTGTTTGCAATGTGTTTCGTGTAGTATGGAATTATGTCATTATATCGAATACCTAATCGTGATGTATAGAAATCAAACTTAGGTTCTTCTTCAGCTGCAATCCGAATACCTACATTAAACTTGATGTCAAAGTCATTCAGAAATAAGTCTAATTCAAATTTATTGTCAAGAATAGGAATTACGTTTGTGAAGCCCTGACGCATTAAGTTCTGAATGTTTTCAACATATTGAGGGCGTTTAAATCCATTACATACGACAAAAGTATCTGTTTTAAGTAATCCTTGTTCGTGTAAAGACTCCATTATATTAATGTCAAAGGCAGAAGAAGTTTCTAAATGAACGCCGTGTTTCAAAACTTCTTCCATAACAAATGAGAAATGTGAACTCTTAGTGCAATAGCAGTAATTATAATCGCCCTTGTAATCGACTTTGGCCATAGCAACGTTAAACATACGACGAGCTTTCTGTATATTCTGCGCTATTTTAGGCAGATAAGATATCCGTAGTGGGGTGCCATACTGCTTAATGATGTCCATAAGTGGTACTCCGCACCACTCTAGTTCATTCTCAATAATGTTGAATTCTTCATTTGGAAATTCAAAACTCTGCTCTATAAGATCTATATATTTGTTTTTCATTTGTTTTTCTGATGTAATTATATAAATATGTAAATGAGTTAGATTTGATTTAATTTATAAATGTAAGTAAGTTAGATTTGTGCGTTTGATTGAAAAAAGCCAGCAAAAGTAATCATTTGTTTCTATATTTTCTATTAGTTAGCTAATGAATTTATAGAAATATATGATAGTTTGAATATTATGTACCGATTTAGGCTGTTACTCTTGTAATACATTTATTAGAAGTCGGGTTAGTTGATAGCATTCATGACTAAGATTGTTTTGTTTTATTAATCGGTGATTATTTACAAATTGACTAATGAACCCATAATGCATTATAATCTTTAAATGCGATTTATCGAAAAACAACAAATTAATTTTGATATTCAAAAATATATATCTTATCTTTGTGTTTTAAACTTATTGAACCTTTACACTGTAGAAAATGAAACGGATAAAAATTCTATGTGCAGTTTTATTGATATTCTTTTTTGCCAGTCTTTATCAAGGTGCTGTTTTACCTTTTTTTGAGGGAGTAAAGGCTGGAATGACTAGTGCAAAATATCAATTAGACCACCACGAGAAAATGTATGATTTTGTTTTATTGGATGTGGTTCCTAAGGATTATAGTTTTTTTGAAAATTCAGAAGTAAATCAGAATACTAATGAAAAGGTACTTATAAGGCCTAATAATTTAACCATATCACTTAAATCGTTACCAACTAAATCTACAGTTTGGTTTAGTTACAGAATTATTAATTTTGTGCTTACTTGTCTAACCCTGATTCTTGGGATTTGGGTTCCGTTCTTGTTGGTTAAAATTGTAAGGTCGTTACAAAAATCTGAAGTTTTTGAACGAAGAAATCTGAAAAGAATAAATAGAATAGGAATTATATTAATGGCTATTGGTGTTTTAGGTACGTTGCTTCATGCTGCCAATATTTATTCAGCTCAAGTTATGGTTGATTTGTCGCACTACGATTTTTCCTATTCAAATGTAGTTGATTTTAATCCAATTATAATGGGTATTGTTATTTTGATAATGAATGAAATATTGAGATTCAGTATTGAAATTAAAGAGGAACAAGACTTGACTATTTAAAAGCTAAAGAGCAAAAAGATTGGTTCCGTGTTGATTTAAAATATCGTAAAAAAACAGAGTGGCTGTTGACAACGAGAAGTACAAATAAAAAATTATGCCTATAATCGTAAATTTGGATGTGATGATGGCTCGACGAAAAATTTCGTTGAATGAATTGTCTGAAAAGGTGGATATTACGCCAGCTAATTTATCCATTTTAAAAACAGGTAAAGCAAAAGCAATTCGCTTTAGCACTCTCGAAGCAATTTGTAAAGTGCTAGATTGTCAGCCTGCGGATATCCTTGAATATCAATCTGATATTGTTTAATTCGTTTTTTTTGTTGACCAATAAATAGAATAGCTCTTTATTTATCGATATATACTCAAGTGTTAATAATGTTTATTATTTTGCGATATGAAGAAAATCTACCAGCTTAAATTTCTTTTCCTTTTTTCTTTTTTATTATTTGGAAATCTCTGTGTTTGGGCTCAGGCTAGTTTGCCATTTAGCTACGATGGTGGAAATCCCGGGGTAACAGTTTCGGGCTTGACAGCTACTACTCTGGCTGCTGATAATAGTACTTCTCCTAAAATGAGATTTGGTTCAACAGCCAGTTCTTTAGTTTTAAACTTTACAGGTACGCCAGGCGTGCTTTCTTTCAAAATTAAGTGGATTCAGGCTACAGCTGCAGCCCGGTTTCCCGGTAATTTCTCACTACAAGAATCACCAGATGGTAACACATACACAACAGTTCAAACGTATAATTCTACAACCGGGACTGCATTGACAAGTGGTACCATTGTTACTGAAACGTTCACAACTTTATTGTCAACTACCCGTTATTTGAAATGGGTGTACACTACAAAAACAAATGGTAATATCTATGTCGGTGCTATAAATCTTGCTGCCGGATCATTATTATCTGTTTCACCAAAGGCTCTTAATGGTTTTACTTATATTTCGGGTAGAGGTGCATCTCCTGAACAGACTTTTTCGGTAAGTGGAAGTAAATTTACTCATGATATTTCGATAATTCCACCTGCTGATTACGAGATTTCTACTACCTCAGGTTCATTATTCCAGGCAACTAATCCGATTGTTCTCTCACCATTGGATGGAGTTGTAAATAGTACCACGGTTTACGCCCGATTGAAAGCCGGGTTGAGTGTAAACACTTATAATGAAAACATAACAATATCTTCGATTGATGCATCTAACCAAACAGTTAGTTGTGCAGGAAAAGTTACACCTGTGCCGGCTCTAAGAATAATGGATATGTCGAATATTGTATTAGGTTCAGTTGTTGGTCGTTCGAATACACAAACCATAAATGTCAGTGCTGTAAATCTAAGCCATAATTTAGGATTGTCATTAACGGGAACAGATGCAAATCAATTTTCTCTTTCTCAATACTCGATTCCGGTTAGTAATGGATCAGTTCCAAATACAGTTGTGACAATAACCTATTCGCCAACATCGACTGGAAATCATACAGCTACTTTAATTATGTCGAGTAACGGTGCTATGGATGTCAGCAGAGTTTTAAATGGGATTGCTATAGTAAACACAGGTGTTGATGTAGTTCATAAATCTCTTAATGTTTCGGTTCAGGATGGGCAGATAGTATTTACAGCAGATCCAGATGAAGTAGTTCAGATATATAATTGCATGGGTCAGAAGATAATAGAGAAAATAACCGTTGATGGGTTGAATAAAATTTCTCTTACTGCTCATGGTGTGCTTTTAGTAAAAGTAGGAACTCAAGTTGTTAAAGTGATACTGTAAAAGTAACTTTTATACGGCGATAAAAATATTTCGGCAAAGAAAACAGACCAATCAAGTGATTGGTCTGTTTTTATTTTAATCAAAATTCAATGATTAATGTTGTTTAGCTCTTTTGCTAGGATATTGATATTTTGCTTTAGTTTTGCAAATCCTCCACGTTTAATTGCAGAATTCCGAAATGTTTTATTGAATTCATCTTCAGTTAATTTGAGCCATGTTTCAAAATCCCAGTCTAACATCCTTTTATCACATTCCAGTTCTGTATGGGAATTTTCTTTTGCCCATTTAGTATTCCAGGGACATACATCTGCACAAATATCACAACCAAATGAACAAGTTGAAAGTTTATTCTGATGTTCTTTTGGAATCTCGCTTTTACTCTCGATGGTTAGGTATGAAATGCAACGACGGGCATCTAAGGATGAATTTTTCAAAGCATTAGTGGGGCAAGCAGCAATACAACGGGAACATGAGCCACAACGCCCTTTTATTGGCGAATCATAGTCCAATTCAATATTCAACATTAGAATGCCAATAAACGTGTAGGATCCTAATCCGGGATGAATTAGCTGAGTGTGTTTGCCTATCCAGCCAAGTCCGGCGCGTTCTGCCCAACGACGTTCTAAAACAGGTGCTGAATCAACAAATAAGTGTTGATTTTTAGTTGGGATACAATCAGAGCCATAAACGTCAGCTATTCTTTGTTCTAATTGTTTTAACTTAGATTTAAGAACTAGATGATAATCAGTTTTGGAGTAACTATATTTTGCAATTTGAGGAGCTGTTGGATTTTGTTTTTGTTCTGGAAAATAATTCATTAATACCACCACCACAGATTTACAGCCGGGAACAAGTTCGCGAGGATCAACTCGTTTTTCGAAGTTTCGTTCAAGGTAATGCATGTCGGCATGCTGACCCTCGACTAACCAATTTTCCAGGAAAACTGCATCGTCACTCAGTCTCTCTGCTTTAGCAATGCCGCAAGCATCAAAACCAAGTGATAAAGCTGTTTGTTTAATGAAATTCATGGTTTGAATTGCTCAAAATATGAATTACAGATTTTTCTCAATTTCTCTTCTAAGTTCTTCAAATCCAAAACTTCGTCCTATAATAACACCTTTTCTATTGATTAAAAATGTAGTTGGAATTGAAGATATATTATAAGATGAAACAAATCTGGTGTCTGGTCCTGCTTCGTCGCGAACACAAACCCAAGGGATATTTGCTACCGATTGTTTCCACAGAAGCTTGTTTTGATCTAACGAAACCTGATATATTTCGAAGCCGCGATTGTGATATTTATTATACAGTTCACGTAACGCAAAGGTGTAATCTATACTTTCTTTAGTTTCATATGCGGAGAAGTCGATTAAAATCACTTTCCCTTGTAATTGCGATAGCTTGCGTTCTACATTGTTTTTGTCAGTCAGGGCAATGTCAATATAGCCTGTTGAAGCATTTGCCAATATCTCTTTCCATGCTTCTTTTTCTTTTTGACTCCGCTCTGTTTTAATCGCATCCAATACTAAACTGTAGATATTTTTACTGCGATCATACTCGGGCATGAATGTATTAAACGATGTGGCTACGGCAGCGCAATAAGGTTTGTCGGTTTTGATATATGGGGAAAACAAAAAAGTATTGTTTACTTTTTGATAAAGTGCAAAATATGCAGCCGCTGAACGTGGGTTTTGCAAAATCAGCTTGCGAGCCATTACTTTATGTGTTTCAATGTCTTTCTCAATTTCGGAAATTTTAGCATTTTGTTGTTCGGCGCTAAGACTGGAAGTTAATTCGTTTGCCTTTTGTTGTATACTCATTACAGACTGACGAAGTTTTTGTATCTGTAATGAAGTTGTTGAACCGGTTAACTTATAATTAGTAGCAAAATTGTCAGATTTAGCGTCAATGGTAATATCCTCACATGAATCTACAGCAAACGTGATGATTTTATCATTCAGACGTAAACGATAAAAATCAGGATACGCAGGTCGTGCTGATTTAAAGCGAAATTCGCCGTCATCACTAAGTTTTGTAGAATCAAGTACTGTGGTTTTCATTAAACCACTGTATTCAAAATACAACATTTCACCTTTTGCATCTGTTACTTTGCCACTGATATGAAATTTATTATGTTGTTTGCATGAAAATAATCCTGTCAAAATCAACAATATAGCAAGTGTTTTCTTCATGGTGAGAATTTTTCTGGATTATTGTTTCTCAATGTTCAATTGATAACAATAATCGGGTTAATTAGTTTTAAAATTATATTTTACCTGAGATAATTGCTCGTTTGCTTCTACAATTTTTTTCTTAAGGCTTTCTTTGTATTCACTTAATTTTTTCTGCAATTTTTCATCGCCAATAGCGAGCATCTGAATTGCGAGAATTCCGGCATTTAATGCGCCATTAATCCCAACTGTAGCCACGGGTATTCCGGGAGGCATTTGTACGATAGCCAGTAGTGCATCCATGCCGTCGAGTGTAGCATTGATTGGTACTCCAATGACAGGAACTGTCGTCATAGAAGCTATGACACCCGGTAAGTGTGCTGCCATGCCTGCAGCTGCAATGATAACCTGAATGCCATTTTCACGGGCATTGGATGCGAATTTTTCCACTTCACGTGGTGTGCGGTGTGCCGAAAGCGCATTTATCTCGAATGGAATTTCGAATTCATTAAGTAATGCAGCAGCTTTTTCCATCACGGGTAAATCTGATGTGCTGCCCATGATTATACTTACTTTTGGTTTCATGCGTTCATTTTAGTTTTTAGTTAGTTGTCATATGTAACTCATAAATGAATTTAGTCTTTGGACTAAACCAGTATTCATATTCGTTTCGTTGAACTTAGTTGCAACTGACATATAAATTCCTTATATTTTGATAAATACAGGTTGTTTTACAAGTTGTAATATAGATTAATATCACAACTTGTAAAATAACTTTTTTATCAAGCACCAATTAGCGCTTCATACTCAGCGGCAGAAAGTAAAGAATCTACTTGTGCTGTATTGGAAACTTCAATTTTTACCATCCAACCTTCTCCGTAAGGATCTTCATTTACCAATTCAGGTTTGTCTTCCAAACCAGTATTGAATTCCAGTACTTTCCCATCGATGGGTAAGTATAAGTCAGAAACAGTTTTTACCGCTTCTACTGTGCCAAAAACATCTCCTTCAGCAAGAGTTTCGCCTATGGTTTCAACCTCAACAAAAACAATCTCACCTAATTCACTTTGAGCATAATCAGTTATTCCTACAAAGGCAGTGGTGCCATCTAAACGAATCCATTCATGTTCTTTTGTGTACTTTAAATTAGCTGGTACGTTCATAATAATGTGTTTTTTAAATTTGTTATATATTTTTTTAATTATTGTTGAATTTTATGTGACATAAAACAGGATAATGATCTGAGTAATTCACTTTGTCTGCTTTGTAATCGATTATTGAATATGCATCTGAGTCGAAAAATACATAATCAATTCTAAAATGGTAATATTTCTCATTGAAAGTCCAACCCAATCCGGTGCCCGTTTCAGCAAAGGCATCTTTTAATTTACCTTTAACTTTGGTGTAAGCGTATGAAGATGGTACATCATTGAAATCACCGCACACAATAACTTTGTAGGGCGACTGAGCAATTACATTCGCTACAGAATCAGCTTGAACAGCTCTCAGCTTGTATGCAGCCCCAAGTTTATTTGAAAAATGCCGAGTTACTCCGGTAAGCTTATAGGCATCGAAGTCGTTTTTTAATTTAATTGGCATTTCTTTGTCATATTCAGTTAATCGGTTTGACTCCAAATGATTGTTTATAACCCGTACAATTTTACCGTTAATATTAATGTCTGAAAAAATAGAATTGTTGTACCTCGAAGCATAATCAATTTTTTGTTTATTGATGATTGGATATTTTGAGAACGTAGCTACTCCGTTTTCTGTATTCTTCTGTTTAAATTGAATATGCTTGTAGGGATATTTTTTGAAAGCCCGATCTATATCCTTCATTGTGAGATATTCGTGATTATCGCTGACAGTAAATTCTTGTAAACAGATAATATCTGCATTCGAATCTAAAGCATATTGAATTATGTTATTATGATTTTTACGTGTGTGTTTTTTTAAATCGCCACACATTCTAGTGTTATAAGTTAGAAATTTAATAGAACTTGAATCAACAGAATGTTTAATTTTTCCTAAATGTACTGGAAAAGTATTGTTGATTTCAGATGCCGAGAAAATCAAAAGACTAAGCGATAGCAGAAAAAACCATTTGCGAGCTAATAACCAAAATATTACAAACCCAATGTTCGCAATAATAATAGCCGGAAAAATTAAAGCAAAATAAGCCGGTAGAACAAATTTAGCAGGACTTACTACTGAACCAATCAAAGTAACGAGCATAAAAATGGATGCAAGTATATTTGAGGTTATTATAACCCATTTCACTAAAATTCTTCCAAACATGATTCTGTTTTAATTCAAGATTCATAACTACTGATTATGAATTAGTTTTTGTTTCCTTGTTCAAATAAACGTTTTTTTTCTTCGACGGATAAACTTTCGTATCCTGAGGTTTTAATCTTATCTAGAATTCTGTCAATTTCAGCCATTTTTCGTGCTTTATTTATATTGAATTCAGCATCGGTTACAGACGATTTTCTATAGGCCGAATTCGTCTTAACCTTCAGTTTCCCAGGTCGAAACAGATTGTTTATTAAATCCAGAATCTTACTTATTCCTTTGGTCAAATCTTTACCCTGACGCAAAGATACAATAAATATATAACCTGCCAAAGCTCCACCAAGATGTGCTAATTGACCGCCTCCATTGTTAGATGTGATACCAAAAAAACTAGTTAAAACTGCCGCTATGGCAATATATTTCAACTTGATATTTCCTAGAAAGAGTAGCTGTAATTCCATATTCGGAGATTGAACTGCTGTGGCAACGATGATAGCCATAATGGATCCTGAGGCTCCTAACAATAAGCTATAATGAACAATTGGTGAATAATAAGGAAATATATTATAAGCAGCAATGTAGAAAAGTGCAGCTATAAGTCCACTAATAATATAAAGTCCAACTAATTGTTTTTCTGAAAAATACATTAAGAATATTCTTCCAAACCAAAAGAGAGAAATCATGTTGAAGAAGATATGCGAAAGACCTTCATGCAGAAACATGTAGGTTAAAGGAGTCCAAAAATGGTAGAATAGCAGAGTTAAATCGGATGGTACTTCAAAGTATGACACGATATGACTATCGGGCAGAATTTTGAAGAGTTTAAGAATAATCTCTATTAAATTCAACAAAATAAAAATACTTACATTGATATAAATGAGCTTTATAAGTGAATTTCCCTGACGGAATGTTTGCTTAAGTTTTTCGAAAGTATTCATTTTTTGTGCAATTAAAAGAGTCTTTTCTTTTTCCAGATAATAATTAAAATGGCACCAAATAACATTCCACCTAAGTGAGCAAAATGGGCAATGCTATCACCCGAGAATTGAGCAACACCCATGAATAATTCAACAATTCCATAAAAGAAAACAAAATATTTAGCTTTGATTGGAATTGGTATAAACATAACATAAAGCTCCTGATTGGGAAAAATCCAGCCAAATGCCAGTAAAAGTCCAAATACAGCTCCAGATGCACCAATAGTTATAAAATAAGGAGAATCGAGAAATTGTCTTTTTTGTTCAATAAGTGACTGAGCATTAACGAGGTCTGTGGAGATGGCATGGTTAATAGCAGTCAATGCAGAGTGGAATTCAACAGTCCAAAATAACTGCTGAACGATTGCCGCCCCAATTCCTGTTACCAAATAATAAAATAAAAAACGTTTGGGACCCCAAAGTCGTTCTAAAATTCCACCAAACATATATAATGCAAACATGTTGAATAAAATATGTTCAAATCCAGCATGCATAAACATATATGTTATTAACTGAGCAGCGTTAAATTTGGAAGAGGCCCAATAATGCATTCCTAAAATATCGGACAATTCCGTATTCACTCCAAAACGGTGTAATAACCCTGGAGCTACAACGCTGGCAAGCCATAACATTATATTTATTGCAATTAAATTTTTTACAACCGGAGGTATTGAGCTAAGAAAAGATGATCTGTAATTATTCATTTTTGGCTGAAATATTGAAAAGAAAGAGTTATTTTAAAACATATTTTTACAGTTTATGCTATTGTCAATTGCAAAATAGAATAAAATCTTAAAATATGACTGTTGACTAAACTTAAAAAAGCACTAAAACAGCTGTTTATGCTAGAGTATGCAACACAAAAGTACTGAAAAATACGCCAAAAATATGTTTTCTAACATATTTTTGGAAAAGATGTAAAATAAACTGTTTTTTTTAAAATTAAACGCTTGTTTATTATTTACAAACTACTACATTTGCACAATCAAAAATTTATGTTTATAGTTTCTAATAAAAAAATCAAAATCTTATGAACAAAGCAGAATTAATCAATGCTATCGCTGCAGAAGCAGGCCTAAGTAAAGCTGATGCAAAAAAAGCTCTTGACGCAGTAGTTAAAAGTATCTCTGATGCCCTAGTTGCAGGAGACAAAATTAGTTTAGTTGGTTTCGGTACTTTCTCTGTAACTGAACGTTCGGCTCGTCCGGGCATTAACCCAGCAACAAAACAACCAATTCAAATTGCTGCTAAAAAAGTTGCTAAATTTAAAGCCGGAGCTGAATTGACAGCTGCAGTTAACTAAGATTTAAGCATTGTCTTATAAAGAGGGATATGGAAACATGTTCCTTTTTTTTTGTTCTGAATTAAAGGATGATGGTTTTATCCTTTAAATGCAGATTGAGTCGGCAATTTGTTGAGCCAATTCACTGCCTTTCAATTCTTCTACTAATTTTAGAGCAAACTGAACAGCTACTCCGGCGCCTTTAGCTGTGTAAATGTTTCCGGATTTTACAATTTTATTTTCGGATAAAATAGCACCTTGCAATTTATTTTCGAATCCGGGATAACAGATGGCTTCTTTTCCATTGAGGATGCCCATTTTTCCTAATATGGATGGTGCAGCACAAATGGCTGCCAACTTTTTATTTTCCAGAGTTTGTTTGCTAATTAGCTCTTTCAGACCCTCATGGGCATCCAGATTTTCAGTTCCAAGCTTTCCTCCTGGCAAATAAAGCATGTCATTATCGTTGAAATCGGCTTCAGAAAACAAGCTATCTGCAATAACCAAAATTCCGTGAGATCCGCTCACTGTTTTATTGTTTGAAATAGAAATAGTTATGACTTCAATTTTGGCACGTCTGAAAATGTCGATAGGAGCAATTGCTTCAATTTCCTCAAATCCATCAGCCAGGAATATATAAACTTTCATTTGTTTTATTCTAATTTGTAATTATAAGTAATGGTTCCGGTTTCAATGCCCTTGCCTTTTGTGAATTTTGTTTTGTTTGCTGCTGATCTGGCTTCTTTTCGCATTTCGGCATCCGAGATTGTTGTAGGTGAGCCTATTGATGTGCTTGTTACGATTCCATTTTCATCTACTCTAATATTCACTGTAATTTTTCCTTCAATATCTTTTGGGTAATTTGGTTTAGCCGGATTGCCGAAATAGGATCGATTTCCAAGTTTGAAACTAGAGCCAACACCTGAGGTTCCTTTGCCGGCCGGGTTTCCTTGTATTCCATTTCCCGAACCAGAGCCGATTCCTTTTCCAGTTCCGTTTCCCGAACCAGTTCCAGTGTTACTGCCATTCCCGTTTCCAAATAATCCATTTACGGAATTAGCTTTATTGATGGCTTCTTGTTCTTTCCTTTTTTGGTCAGCAATTCTTTTGTTTGTTTGCTGTTGTTGTAACTCTAGCTCTTGTTGCTCTTTTCTAACACGTTTTTTTTCGTTTTGTTCTGCTATAGCAACCGAATTATTTTCTTGAGTCATAAACTTTTCGTCAACAGTCTTAGAAGTTGAAGCAGTTTGTTTCATTTGAGGTATTTGAGCCGGTTTTTCCACGGATTTAGAAAGAGCTGGTTTTCCTGCCGACATTTCACCGAGTCCACCCCCATCGTCACTGTTACCAAAAGCAACCATAAGTCCTTCTTCTTCGGCTGTTTTTGGATTAAGAGCCGGCATAACAGCAAACCATAATATCAGAAATAATATTATGCATGATATAGTAGAGCCGATTAAAGCATATAGATTAGACTTTCTCAAATTGTTATTCTCAAAATGATTAATTGAAGATTTACTGAATGTGTACGTCATTTTTATTATATGTTTATGATCTTTTTTCCAGATTAAAAATGTCAAATTTCGTACCGCTTTTATAAGCTGTTCTATTCTAACTGCTTCTTGTATCGCTTTATTGTGTCTTCAAGTCCAAAATATAAAGCATCGGCTATAAGAGCATGACCAATTGAGACTTCATCGAGCCATGGAATGAGCTTGTGTATATAGGCAAGATTTTCAAGACTTAAATCGTGTCCGGCATTCAGACCAAGACCTAATTTCTTTGCCAGCTTGGCAGCCTCTACAAATGGTGCTACAGCTTTCGCTTTGTCCTTCGGGTAATTGGTAGCATAAGGTTCGGTATATAATTCAATACGGTCAGTTCCGGTTTTTGCTGCATATTCAATATTTTCCATATTTGTATCAACAAATATGGATACACGAATGCCAACGCTCTGAAAATCCGCAACTACGACCTTTAAAAATTCCAGATTCTTTACTGTGTCCCAACCGGCACTTGAAGTGATGGATTCCGGTGGGTCGGGAACTAAAGTGACCTGATGTGGCTTGACAGATTTTACCAGCTTTATAAAATCGGGCGAAGGATAACCTTCTATATTAAACTCAGTTTTCAGAATTGGCTTTAAATCCCAAACATCCTGATAGCGAATATGTCGTTCGTCGGGGCGGGGGTGCACTGTAATACCCTGAGCTCCAAATTTTTCGCAGTCTAATGCAACCTGACATACATTTGGAACGTTTCCACCTCTGGCATTGCGTATTGTTGCTATTTTGTTGATATTAACACTGAGCTTAGTCATAGTTTTTTGTTTTGGATTTGTAACTTTATATCTTGTAACTCGTTATTAAAACACTTGCAGGTATCATTTTCATTTAGTTCCTTTGCATAGCTTTTACAATTAATATCGATTTCTGCTACAAAAATAATTAAAAAAAACTGATGCATGCTTGTTCGTGATTATCTTTCAGTTATTTTTAAATCTTATAGGAGGAGCAAGTTAATGTTATTAAGTTCATTTTCAATCGACATTTAATGATTATTAATTTCTAAACAATATGAGAATAGCCGTTTTTGGAAATATCTATCGGAGTGTGTTGCTTTCGCATGTTCAGCTTTTGGTTGAATACTTTGAAAATAAAGAAGATATACTTCTGTTTGATAAAGAATTACATGAATTCGTCTGTGAACATGGTACTTGTTGCATGGAGCATACCGAAATTATTTTGGATGATAATTTTAATGCTGATTTAGCTTTAAGTATCGGAGGCGATGGCACTTTCTTAAATACCGCTGCCAGAATAGGAAGAAAACAAATTCCGATTTTAGGGATAAATACAGGAAGATTAGGATTCCTGGCAGATGTGTCGACGGACGAAATTATACCAGCATTGGAGGCGATTTTGGACAAGAAATATAGTATTCAAGAAAGAACATTGCTTTATGTTGAAACTTCGGATGGAACAACATTTGAATATCCGTATGCATTGAATGAAGTTTCTGTTTTAAAGCAGGATAGTTCGTCCATGATGAGTATTACTGCTAGTGTAAATGGTGAGAAAGTTCATACATATCATGCAGATGGTTTACTTGTAGCAACTCCAACAGGTTCAACGGCTTACTCAATGAGCGTTGGTGGTCCATTGGTAGTTCCCGAGGCTGAGAATTTTATTCTTTCGCCTATAGCTTCGCATAGTTTGAATGTTAGACCGCTGATAGTTCCCGATACATGGACATTTGAACTGGAAGTTCATAGCCGGAGTCAATGCTATTTAGTAGCTTTGGATGGACGTTCGAAAGTGTTGGAACTAACCACTAAATTAAAAATTACAAAAGCGGATTACACTATAAAAATTATCAAACAATTGAATCACACATTCTTTGATACGCTGAAGAATAAGTTGATGTGGGGTGTTGATAAGAGAAATTAGTTGATGTGATAATGTGTTGATGTGGTAATTTATTAATTGAATAATATGAGAATAGTTTTTATGGGCACACCTGATTTTGCGGTGGAGAGCCTCAAAATATTGGTTGAAAATAAATATGATGTGGTGGGTGTGATTACGATGCCCGATAAACCGGCAGGACGAGGACATAAAGTTCAGTTTTCGCCGGTAAAGCAATACGCGTTGGAGCAGAACTTGCATTTGCTACAGCCGGAAAAGTTGAAGGATGAGGCTTTTCTTCAGGAATTACGGAGTTTGCAAGCCGACCTGCAAATAGTTGTAGCATTCCGGATGTTGCCCGAAGTGGTTTGGGATATGCCGAAGTTCGGAACATTTAATCTTCATGCTTCCTTATTGCCACAGTATCGGGGGGCTGCACCGATCAACTGGGCCATTATCAATGGAGATAAAGAAACCGGTGCAACAACATTTTTTCTTACACACGAAATTGATACGGGTAAAATTATTCTGCAAGAAAAAATCTCCATTTCCGAAACCGATAATGCCGGCATTGTACATGACAAGTTGATGGAAATGGGAGCGAGGCTGGTAAAGAAAACGGTGGATATGCTTGTTGACGGAAAAACGGATGCAGTTGATCAGGCGCAATTTATTCATTCGGGTTTGGAATTGAAAGCAGCCCCTAAAATTTTCAAAGAAACCTGTCAGATAGATTTATCGTGGGATGTTGAGCGGGTTTATAATTTTGTTCGTGGAATGTCTCCATACCCAACTGCATGGTTAGATTTACAGTTCCCAAATCAACAGGAAAAAATGATTTTGAAAGTTTTTGAAACAGAAAAGGAAATCTGTAATCAGGAATTAGCAATTGGAACAGTTATAACAGATGGCAAGAAATATGCAAAAGTGGCACTTTCCGATGGTTTTATAAACCTGAAGTCTGTTCAGATGGCAGGAAAAAAGAGGATGGAGATAGGCGAGTTGTTGCGGGGAATGCACTTCTAATATGCCTATAAATTAATATGCCAAAGTGCCAATTTAAAGACGAATTATCTTTATTGGCACATTGGCATATTTTCAAATTAGCACATTTATTTGGCTGCTATTGTTTCAATTTCTACCAACCCGCCTAATGGCAATGCTTTTACGGCAAAGGCCGAACGAGCGGGGCACTCAGTTTGGTAGTATTTCTTGTACACTTCGTTCATCCCTGCAAAATCGGCAATATCCGACAAAAATACAGTCGATTTAACTACATCGGCAAAAGTATATCCAGCCTCAGTTAAAATAGCATTGATGTTTGCAAAAACCTGTTCGGTTTGCGAAGTAACTTCTGTTGCTTCAATCTTTCCCACTGCCGGATTTATTGGCAATTGTCCCGAAATATACAAAGTCCCGTTTGCTTCAACAGCCTGACTGTATGGTCCAATAGCTGCCGGTGCATTTACTGTATTGATAATTCTCTTCATGTTTTTTGTTCTTAATAATTTGACCACAAAGATAAATATTTTATTTTCTAATACCCTCATTTTTATTTATCTTTGCAGTCTTGAAAATTTCAGAACAAAGATTTTTTATAGCTCTGAAAAAGAAATGATTGTGTTTTTCAATACAATCGTAAACCGTAAATTAGTAAATCAACAATATATAAAATGGAACTCGCTAGTAAGTACAATCCCACAGACATTGAATCGAAATGGTATCAATATTGGCTAGACAACGGCTTTTTTAGCTCAAAACCCGATGGTCGTGAGCCTTACACCATTGTCATTCCTCCGCCAAATGTAACCGGTGTGTTGCATATGGGTCACATGTTAAACAATACTATTCAGGATGTGTTGGTTCGCCGTGCGAGAATGCAGGGAAAGAATGCTTGTTGGGTTCCGGGAACTGACCATGCCTCCATTGCTACGGAAGCTAAAGTGGTGGGAAAATTGGCTGCTGAAGGTATCAAAAAAACCGATTTGACTCGTGAAGAGTTTTTAAGCCACGCCTGGGAATGGACACACAAACACGGTGGAATTATTCTTGAACAGCTGAAAAAGCTGGGTGCTTCGTGCGACTGGGATCGTACGGCGTTTACCATGGATGAGCCGCGTTCGGAAAGTGTATTGAAAGTGTTTACCGATTTGTACGAGAAAGGACTTATCTATCGTGGTGTGCGTATGGTGAACTGGGATCCGAAGGCGTTGACGGCTTTGTCGGACGAAGAAGTAATTTTCAAAGAACAACAAGGTAAGTTATTTTACCTCAAATATAAAATTGAAGGCGAGGATGGATTTGCAGTTGTTGCAACCACGCGTCCTGAAACGATTATGGGTGATACCGCTATGTGTATCAATCCAAACGATCCTAAAAATGCTCATTTAAAAGGGAAAAAAGTAATTGTTCCGTTGATTAACCGTGTAATTCCGGTTATTGAAGATGATTATGTGGATATTGAATTCGGAACCGGTTGTCTGAAAGTGACTCCGGCGCACGACGTGAATGATTACATGTTGGGCGAAAAATACAATTTACCATCTATCGATATTTTCAATGATAACGGAACGTTGAACGAAAATGGGGCGCAATATGCAGGTTTAGATCGCTTTGATGTTCGGAAACAAATAGAAAAAGATTTAGAAGCTGCTGGTTTACTTGAAAAAACAGAACCTTACACCAATAAAGTTGGATTTTCTGAACGTACTGATGCTGTTATCGAGCCAAAGCTATCGATGCAATGGTTTATGAAAATGGAAGAGTTGGCCAAACCGGCTCTCAATGCTGTAATGAGTGACGACATTCAACTTTATCCTGCCAAATTCAAAAATACCTACCGCCATTGGATGGAAAATGTGAAGGACTGGTGTATTTCTCGTCAACTTTGGTGGGGACACCGCATTCCGGCGTATTTCCTGCCTCAGGGTGGTTTCGTAGTGGCTTTATCCAAAGAGGAAGCTTACGAAAAAGCATTGAAAATGGTCAACTATTCGCTGTCAATTGATGACTTGCGTCAGGATGAAGATTGTTTGGATACTTGGTTCTCATCGTGGTTGTGGCCTATTTCTGTTTTCGATGGGATCAACCATCCTGAAAATGAGGAAATCAACTACTATTATCCAACCAATGATTTAGTAACTGCTCCTGAAATTTTGTTTTTCTGGGTGGCACGTATGATTATTGCAGGATATGAATATAGAGGCGAGATGCCGTTTAAAAATGTTTATTTGACTGGTATTGTTCGCGATAAATTGGGTCGAAAAATGTCGAAGTCGTTGGGTAACTCTCCCGATCCGCTGGATTTGATAGCTCATTATGGTGCTGATGCAGTTCGTTTAGGAATGCTTCTGACTTCGCCTGCCGGAAACGATTTACCTTACGACGACAGCCTTTGCGAACAAGGACGTAACTTCAACAATAAAATATGGAATGCTTTCCGATTGGTAAAAGGTTGGGAGGTGACTGATATTGAACAACCGGAATCGGCGCGTATGGCGGTGAAGTGGTTTGAAGCACAACTGAACAAAACGTTGATCGAGATTGATGATTTGTTCTCGAAATACCGTTTGTCGGAAGCACTGATGGCAGTTTATAAATTATTCTGGGACGAGTTTTCATCGTGGTATCTGGAAATGGCAAAACCTGCCTATCAACAACCCATCGACAGCACGACTTATGAAGCTACACTTGGTTTCTTCGACTCGTTGTTGAAAGTATTGCATCCATTTATGCCATTTATTACCGAAGAATTGTGGCAAGCATTGGAAGACCGTAAAGATGGCGAAAGTATCATGGTGGAAATGCAGCCAAAAGCTGTTGTTGCCGATGAAAAATTGATTAGCGAATTTGAATATGCGAAAGAAATTATTGCCGGAGTACGTTCTATTCGTTTGCAAAAGAATATCCCAAATAAAGAAGGCCTGAGCTTACAAGTAATTGGCGAACATAAAGCAGATTTCAATGCAGTAATTGCCAAGTTGGGTAATTTGGAAACGATTGAAAATGTTACTGATAAAGCCGCCGGTTCTATTTCATTCCTTGTTGGTACAACAGAATTTTCTATTCCAATGGGAAGTTTGATTAATGTGGAAGAAGAAATTGCCAAAATGGAAGCTGACATTAAATACTACGAAGGTTTTATTGGATCGGTAATGAAAAAACTGGGCAATGAAAAATTTGTAGCCAATGCTAAACCCGAAGTGGTAGACGCAGAACGCAAGAAACAAGCTGATGCCGAAAGTAAAATTGCTTCGTTGAAAGAAGGAATTGCTGCATTGAAAAAATAAGTTTCGCGAAATAAAATAAATACGAAGCCATACAAATCAATAGACTTGTGTGGCTTTTATTTTTGATATTCTACTTGCCTGTTCAATCTTAATACTCTAACTTTGTATTCACTTTAAACGATAGATAATTATGATACCTACATATAAAGATCTTTGTCTTTTTGCTTGTGATGTGGCTCGCTCTACTGGAAAGTTTATGGCGGAAGAGCGTGTTGGGTTTGATTCCTCAAAAATTGAATTTAAAGGTGTGCATGACCTAGTGAGTTATGTGGATAAGGAATCGGAAAAACGAATTATTGCCGCTTTACAGATTGTTTTGCCTGAGTCCGGGTTTATTGCCGAAGAAGGTACCTGTTCCAAACGGGGCGAACGTTTTAACTGGGTGATCGATCCATTGGATGGAACTACGAATTATATACAGGGAGTGCCAATTTATGCAGTGAGCATAGGTTTGCTGGATGGAGACGAATTGGTGCTTGGTGTAGTGTATGAAGTGGGACGGCAAGAATGCTTTTATGCATGGAAAGATGGCGGAGCGTACCTGAATAACCAACCTATTCATGTTTCCACACGCAGCGATATGAATAATGCTTTGCTGGCAACCGGTTTTCCGTACTCCGACTTTAGCCGGATGGACGAATATCTGGAATTGCTAAAATGGACTATGACCAATGCACGTGGTGTTCGCAGGCTTGGATCGGCTGCCACTGATTTAGCTTATGTGGCATGCGGACGTTTTGACGCCTTTTGGGAATATGATCTTAAGCCCTGGGATGTGGCTGCCGGAGCTATAATTGTAAAAGAAGCCGGTGGAGTGGTTACCGATTATAAAGGCGGGAATGAATATCTTTTTGGCAAAGAAATTGTGGCATCCAATGGGTTATTGACTCTGCCTTTATAATAAAGGGTCTCTAACCGGCATGGCGCTTAGCTAACTGACAAGTTACTTACTAAAATAAACAATCTATAATGCGGCAGTCGGACTTAAAAACTCCTTACTGCTTAATATTAGTCATCTACACATTATGCTTATCAACGAAAGAGATACCCGTCACGAACGCCTGTTGCAGGTGGCTAACGAAATGATGACGGCAGCCCGCACAGCTCCAAAGGGAAAGGGGTTTGACATCATAGAGGTGGCATTAGCTACCGGAGAAACCATTGAACTGCTCTCAAAAGCTATGCTTAAGTACAGCGAGAAGACAGGCCTTAAGTTTATCATACGCGATGCCGAAAATATTTTGCAATCGGAAGCGATTATTCTTATTGGCACAAAACAAAAAATACACAGTCTCAATTGTGGATATTGTGGATTCGAAACTTGCGCAGCTAAAAATGAATTTCCGGATGTGCCATGTGCCATCAATACAGTAGATGTTGGAATAGCTCTGGGTTCGGCTTGCTCAGTAGCTGCCGATCATCGGGTGGACAGTCGCGTAATGTTTTCGGTTGGTCGTGTGGCGCAGGAACTGGATCTGATGCCAGGCTGTAGCTCTATCTATGGAATTCCAATTAGTTGCTCGTCAAAGAGTCCGTTCTTCGACCGTATCTCCAAAACTCCGCCCACTCAACATTGAAAATATTAGCGTACATATGTACGCTCAAAAGATGATTCCGTTAAACATTGAATGTTAATAGAAAATAAACTCTATATTGATTATTTTCCAGAACAGAATCAATATATCTATCTCCTGACAGGGAATTCCATCCCTGAAATGACAAATTTTACATCTATAAATTCCCACGGAAATGTTGATAATGCATTTTTTATGGGTTATGTGCATCCTAATTTTGATCTATAGTTAAAAATGCAAGACGCTAACAGCAAAAATTTTAAGATGGATCGGGAAGATATGCAAACGGTTGTTAAAGGGGAAGCATCGAACTGTTAAGGGGAACGACTGGACTGTTAAGGGGAAGGGTAGGATGAGCAAGAGAAAGGGTAGGATAACCGAGGGGAAGGGTAGGAAATGTGAATTACGATCGACGACTGTTAAAGGGAAGCCGATGACTGTTAAGGGGAAAGGGTGGCTTGTTAATGGGAAGCATCGGATTGTTAAAGGGAATGGTTGGACTGTTAAGGGGAAAGGTCAGACAGCGAAGAGAAAGGAGTGAACATGCAAGAGAAAGGGTCGGACACTGAAAGGGAAGAGGTGAACACGAAAGAGAAAGAGTCGGAAACTAAATAGGATGGAGTGAACACTCAAGAGAAAGAGGTGAACATGAGAGAAGAAGACGCTGACGGACAAGCGGAAGTGGCGGACAGACAAGAAAACAGGATGAATAATGAAGAAATGATTTCCGCTAGCATAATTTATACGAGTTCGAAACAGGTAGCAGACATTATTTTTATAACTAAATGAATAGTTCGATGCATTGTACCTTCAAAGGTGCAGCGCATCGAACTATTCATGTTATCCAAATATGATTATCAGACTATTGTAAAATAACTGTTTTGCTTCTTATGTCGAACTCACATAATTTCAGTATTTTCTTCTGTAAGTCCATAGTTTTTTGTAGAAGTAACAAATTCTTCAATTTTACCGGGTTCAGTTTCAAAGATATTACCCACAACTACAATGTCAGCTCCGGCATCAAAAGCGGCAGTTAATTGATTGGTAGTTTTAATTCCTCCACCTACAACTAATGGGAGTGATAATCCTTTGCTTACATAGTTTATCATCTCGGTAGGAACGGGAACGTCGGCACCACTTCCGGCTTCGAGGTAAACCAATCGCATTCCCAATAATTCAGCTGCAACGGCAGTAGAAAGTGCAATTTCATTTTTATCTCGCGGAATGGTACGTGTGTTGCTGATATATTCAACGGAACTGGGTTTGCCACCATCAATCAATAAATACCCTGTTGGAATGACTTCAATATCAGATTTCTTTATGGCAACAGAAGATATAATGTGCTGACCAATCAGGAACTCGGCATTTCGACCGGACAAAAGGGACAGATATAACAACGCATTTGCTTTAGTACTGAATTGTGATGCATTTCCGGGGAACAAAACAATTTTTGATTTTAGCTCTTCTTCAAGTAATTCGATAAACGAATCTACTGATGTAACCGTATGGCTACCACCTACAAAAATTAAATCGGGGGTATTTGATTTGAGCGAAGCTATAGTGCTTGACAAAACACTTCCGCGACATTTGTCGGGGTCAAGCAATACTGCCAGCATTTTGCGATTTGCTTCTCTGTTAAGTAAAATTGATTTGTATATGTTTTTCATCTGAAATATGTTTTTTAATCCACGCAATACACCAGAGTATAAGCAGAATTTTGAATGAAGTGTAACTGATATAGTTTTTTTGTTGGAAGATGCTGTGCTATGATTTCACCATGCGGTTTAGCCTCAAAATGAAAGATTCTTAATTGATTTGAAAAGTCAATAGCTTCTTTTCCAATTATTTTATAAAGAGCTTCTTTAACTGACCATGCGAGTTGCAATTGGCTTATGTTCTTACCGTTGGATAAGTCTTTTTGTTCTGCAGTGCTTAAAAACCGAGTGTATATTTTCTGAATTTTATTGTTCAAACATTCAATGTCAATGCCAACAGAACAAGTCGAATGTGACATTACCGCTATCCAATTTTTACTATGCGAAATGCTGATTTGAGAACAATTGTCTGGCAAAAAAGGTTTTCCATTGATATCATATTCAATTACAACTTCTTTGCCCAATAGTTCTTTCAGAGCCAACCGAACGCCTAAGAATTCACGCTTACGTTTCTCAGAAACTATTCTTCCAAATTCAATTTCGCTAAATAATACTAACCGTTTTTTTAGCTCGTCAATGCTTTCGGTCAGATCCCAAACTAATAATTGAATGTTTTCAGTGGAGATAGAGTAACTTTTTGGCATATAAAACTTAACTTTTTATCAGTAGAGATTAATTACTTTTTCCACTCAAAACTTTCCATAATACGAACAACATCTTCACGTATGTATTTAGTCATTGGTGCAATCGAATCTTTGTTCGGAACATTGTTGAAGTATAAAGCACCACGGAAAAAATGTCGCGTACTATCAGTTAGTATGAATTGAACAGATGAAGCCGTATTTCCTTGTAAATCATATAAAATTCCATGTACATTTTTCTCAGGATGATCAAAAACCTTTTCGCCAATCCCGTCAGCTTTTACGCTGTGTTTATAAACTATTTTGCGTGTGTCTTCAAGTAAGTCAATCAAATTTTTGTTTACAGGCTTGTAACTGCAGTATATACATGCATTCAATCCGGGATAATTTATATCTATCCAAAAATTATCTCCCTGAACTTTTCGACTAACAACCTTTGCATTTTTTGGTAAGTCAAATTTATATGGGAGGTTCAATGTGTCTATTGTACGATAGCTATGTTCTGGTAGATCTACTCTGAAATACCCATAGGGACGAGGAATAGAATTTCCGCCACAAGATATTAAAAGACTTGAAATGCATGTAATTAAACAGATATTTAAACAACGGAATACTTTCATCTACTGCTCGTTTTTTTTATTTTTGAAGTCATCAAATCACCCTAAATCAGAGCCTTTGAAATCATCTTTAATATACAGTTTTACTTTTTTAATTCTACGGTTATCAGCAGCAACGATTTCAAACACATATCGGCCGTAGTCAATTCGTTCATTCTTAGCTGGAATATCGCCCTTTAGTTCTAAAATTAATCCTGCCAAGGTTTCAACTTCTTCAGTTACTTTTAAGAAATCATCTTCTTCTATTTCTGCAATTTTGAAAAAGTCGTTTAATAGTATCTTTGCTTCAAAAATGAAAGTGTGATTATCTATTTTTGTGAATAATACCTCTTCGTTATCGTATTCGTCGCTTATATCGCCAACTATTTCTTCTAAGATATCCTCGAGTGTAACTAATCCGGATGTACCGCCATATTCGTCAACAACGATTGCTAAATGCACTTTGTTTGACTGGAATTCGCTCAGTAAATCATCTATTTTCTTAGTCTCCGGCACATAATATGCAGGACGAACAAGAGTTTGCCAACGGAAGTTTGCAGGTTTATCTAAATGTGGTAATAAATCCTTGCTGTAGAGCAAACCTTTGATATTGTCGCGCGTACCGGCATATACCGGAATGCGTGAATAGCCTGATTCTATTTTGAGGTCCAACAGTTGCTTGTAGTTGGTCTTAATGTCAACCACCACCATATCAACTCGCGAAGTCATGATGTCTACTACCTGAATATTGCCGAATTTTATAATTCCTTCCAGTATTTCTGTATCTTCATCTTTGCTGTTCGAAGTAAGCTCCAATGCATGAGATAATTCATCCATCGAAATGTTAGAATGGTTATGTTTGGTTAGTCGATTATTGACAACAGAAGTTGAATTTACTAAAAAACTAACCAACGGACCAAATAATTTTTCAAGAGCAGATAAAAATGGAACGGTATAAGAGGCTGTTTTTCGGGCAAATTGAGTAGCATAAACTTTCGGCATAATTTCGGCAAAAAGCAAAATAGCAAAAGTTATGATGATTGTTTGGAAAACAAAACCCAAAAGAGGGGCACTGTCGAAATTTAAAATAGTGTTTGTGAAGTAGGTCAATAACAGAATGACTGCTACATTCAGAAAGTTATTACCAATAAGCATGGTTGCTAACAACCGCTGCGGAGTTTTCAGCAGCCGGAGAATATTATGATCAGCTTTACGTTCACTTTCTTCCAACTCGTTCATTGTTTTCGGGTCGAGCGAAAAGAACGCAACTTCTGAAGCCGAAATAAAAGCTGAAAGGCAAAGCAACAGCATGCTGGCAATTAGCGAAATTATGGCCGAAATAGTAATTGGGTGAATGGTTATACCTCCAAAAATTGTATATAGAACGTCAGTTTTCAATGAATATCGGTCATTTAATTAAGTAATTCGGAATATTTAATGATGTATTTTTTCAAAGCAATATCCAGATAAATAGACTTGTAACTCGTAACTATTTATTTATCTTTTACAGATACAATTTTGTCAACAACAAAGGTGTTAACTCCTCTCCAGGGCAACGTACCCAAATACTCTTTGTAGTGAAGTTCAACAGATTTTCCACTGCAGCGCATAAGCGAGTCGGCAACAGCTTTATCTTCAACCGAAAATGGAAACTCATACGACTGAACAGTTCCGGCAGTTTGTGCCCGAAATCCCGATTGAATCATTTTCCCTTCGTAAGTTTTAAAAACATAGCCTTTACGAACAAAATAATTTAATTCACCGGCTTTAACTCCTTCGCCAAACACAAAATAAAATTTGAAAAATATCCAAATAGCGAACACTAAGATGGCTATAAGCGTTCCAATTGTAAGTCCTTTTTTTAATTTCGGATTCATATTTTTTTGATAAAAGTTATTTTGGATACAAATATAGCTCATTTTTTCCGTTTCGCTTAAAATTTATTTAAAAAGAAACAAAGTCTTAGTTAAGATTCGCTATCTTTACCACGATCTTTAGGAATTAAATAATTCATCAGGGAGATGTTAGTTTGTGGTTTTAAATAGGTCAAATTTAGAATATTATGGAAGATAAATTAGTTACTTTAGCTATCCGCACTTTTCAACGTGCGCAAATGATTAAATCAGTTTTAGATGAAAATGGAATTGAAACAGTGATTCACAATCTCAATTTAGAGCATCCTGAATTGTCTGTCGGAGTGCGTGTTCGAATCAAAGAGAGTGATTTACCACGTGCTTTAAAAATTGTAGAAGAAATGGAAAGTGCCTGGGAGCGCGAACCTGTTGTAGGTTCTTCTACTGTTCAAAAGGTACTTGTTCCTATTGATTTCACGGATTATGTACCGAAAGCAACCGATTTCGGCTTTCATTTTGCCGATATTCTGGCAACTGAAGTTGTATTCTTATATGTCTATTTTAGTCCGGCATTCACTATTTCTTCCAATCACGATTTAAGTACGTATAGCATAAGCGATAGTGAACTGTTGCGTAGAATCATTAACACAGCTAATGCGGAAATTGAGGCAATGACCAAATCCATTCATGCCCGGATAGCTAAAGGTGAACTTCCCAATATTCCGTTTAGTTTTGAAATGAAGGAAGGCGTTCCCGAAGATCAAATTCTTGATTATTGTAAGAAACACAATCCCTCTTTGGTGGTGATGGGGACTCACGGTAAAAAAATATCAAACGAATTAATAGGAAGTGTAACAGCAGAAGTAATGGAAGCTTGTATTTCGCCAGTTTTTGCGGTTCCGGTGTTGATGCCTATGAAGTCGCCCGATGATATTAAACGTGTAGCTTTCCTTACTAACTTTGATCAAAAGGATTTAATTGCAATCGATAGGGCTATTTCCCTTTTTGCTTCGGAGCATGTGGAGATGTATTTCATTCATGCTTCCGACAAAAAAGAGGCGTGGAACGAAGTGATGCTTGCCGGAATAAAATCATATTTTTCAACGCACTATCCACAACTTGGTACAAATTATGACCTGCTAAATGCAACAGATTCACCGGAATTATTGAATAATTATATGGTAACTCATCAAATAGATGTGTTGGCATTCAATTCACGCCGTAGGAATTTATTTTCCCGATTATTCAATCCTAGTTTAGCATATAAAATGGTGCTGCACTCTGATACACCGCTATTTGTTACTCACGTTTAGAACAAAAAAGATCCGAAATTTTTCGGATCTTTTTTGTTTGCTAATAAACTTCTACACCATTCAATACCAGAAATCAGTATAAATTGGAAGATGATCGGAAAAACCACCTACGTATTTCATTCCTGCATACGTTCTGAAAGGTTGTTTCCCTAAATAAACATTATCATTTTCCAGTAAAAAATCTGCATTGAAGAAATGTGCATCACTTTGCTTGGTGGAGATGGTATTTAACGATTTTAGCAAGTTGCCGGAAACTATCATTTGATCCAGCGCACCCCAATCACCCAAATGTTTGTTTGAACCTTTACCTTCGGAATGCAATTTATACATCAGGTTATATAAATTACGGGTTGAAATGGAATCGGTGAGTGGCTTTGCTTTCAACCCTTCCAATAAACTGGCATTGGTGGGAAAATCATTGAAATCGCCCATAATAACGATATTCGGGTGCGGATGAGCTGTCAATAAACTATCCACTTTTTGCCGAACCACCGAGGCAACGAATACTCTTTTATCTTCAGATTCCATTTCTCCACCTAATCGAGAAGGAAAGTGGCAAACAAAAACATGCAATGTATCGCCGGTTGGGATAATGCCCGATACAAATAAAACATCACGGGTTCTGCTGCTTGGGGCATTCGGATAATGAATGCCAATGGCTTGGTCGTGGATAGGTTTGAATTGACCGGGCTGATACAGAAGCGCCACGTCAATGCCTCTTGGGTCGGGCGACTCGTGATGAAGAAATTTATACCGGAGGTTTTTCAATCCGGAATAACGAGTCAAATCAAATAGACATTTATCACTTTCCACTTCGCACAGCCCGACAAGTGACGGAGCATCCCAACCGCCAATGGCAGAGATTACTTTGGCAATATTAGCTTGTTTCTTTTGGTATTTGGCATAATTCCAGGCTCGTATGCCTGTGGGTAAGAACTCATTGTCGTTGGTGGTGGAATCGTGTACACAGTCGAAGAAATTTTCGACGTTATAGCACATGATTTTGAAATTTTGTTTTTCGGTTGTCTGTGCGTTTATCAATAATGCAACGAAAAAGCAACTCAGTAGCAGTATGCTATTTCTTTTGATTTGTCTCATATCTTATTGGATAACAGAACTGATTGAATCTTTGAAAATCGGATATGCAAAGGTAAAAATAAAATTGATATAAGCTCAATCGGTACATTCTTGCGTTTTTACGTTCTTCTGGTTTGTTTCTTTCTGCTCGTCTTTACAGGGTGGATCTAAGTGTTTTCCTTTTCTTTGATACCGCTTGTTGAATATATTTCAGTTGTACATGTACGATTGACTCAACGAGCAATAAAATGATCGTCGTACGTGTACGAACGACCAAACGAGGAGCTGAACAACCGAGCGTACTAGTATGAATGCCCCAACGAGGGAATGGGCAACCGAGCGTACGTGTACGAACGACCTAACGAGAGGATGAACAGTCGAGCGTACTTGTACGACGGTCTCAACGAGAGGATGAATAGTTCAAGCAGCCAAATGATCTGCCAAATCCTTTAATCTGAGAAAATCGTGGTTCTGACAATTACTTGGTCGGTTGCCATTGGTAAGCTCCTGCGTCAGGATTCTCAGTTGGTCTGATGTTGCCATTTAAATCTAAGTTTAATTGGTATTTGGCTACAGTGGCAGGACTAACAGTCGTTCCAATTTTACGGGCAGGAGAGATTGAGTCTGGTCTAAAATCGAAAGCCATATTTTTCAAATAGTCATAACGTGTGCTTTTAAAAACGACATCATTTTTTTTTGACCAACGGATATGTGTGAATTGTTTTAAAGCCAATGTATCGGTCTTGAGAATATAACAACCATCGAATATCCCCGGGTAATCAGCCGGAGAAAGAGAAGCCAGTGTTAACTCATTATCGAAATCTCCACTGATAATACAATTTTGGAAAAAAGATTCCATGGGTGCAACCTTGTTGAGGTTTGTAATCATAACTGTGGGATTTTTATCCCGCGAAGTTGGTTCTACGTTACTATTGTCGAAATAATTGGCCATCGTGCATTGAATAAAGCTATGTTGACCTCCGCTCAAATATACGCAGTAGCTACCCGCGTTCGAAATTTCAGTATTCGCAACCTGTACATTTCCGTTTTGAACGAATAATCCATCGAGCAGGAAGTTCTGAATTCGGCAATTGTTTATTTCCAATGTAGGAATCGTATTTTTATCTTCATTTGAAAAATAGAGCCCTACATAACCGCTGTTCATATTTACGTGGTTCAACACATGATTTGCACCATTCCAGAGGAGATACACGCCTCCCCATTGACCGGCAACATCATTGTACGGGAATGGTGTGTCGAACTTTATTTTATCCAGCCTGTCGCCTCTCATGCTGATAGGTTTGCCGGCAGTTCCTTCGGCTTTCAGGTTGCCGTAAACAAGCATGTTGG